>JAEEGL015232563.1_pt1 | contig 41628 bp, 36 predicted proteins | sample 9134231 | NCBI WGS metagenome assembly JAEEGL01 (sample SAMN16246548, study PRJNA631951) | gut metagenome | biome: gut microbiome; feature: rumen; material: fiber-attached | host: Bos | place: Iran: Karaj | collected 2018-10
AGTCTGGGGCTGGCCCGCAAGGCCGCCGCCACGGACGCCGACATCATCCTCTTCGCCGGCGTGCATTTTATGGCCGAGACCGCCAAAATCCTCAACCCCACCAAGAAGGTGCTGGTGCCGGATATGAGCGCGGGCTGCTCCCTGGCGAACAGCTGCAAGGCCGAAAAACTCGCCGAATTCAAGGCGAAACACCCTGACCACAAGGTATTGGCGTACGTCAACTGCACCGCCGCAGTGAAAGCCCAGTGCGACCTGATCGTCACCTCCGGCAACGCCCTGAAGCTCGTCAACCAGCTGCCCAAGTACGAGAAGATCATCTTTGTGCCCTACGGCAACCTCGGCGACTACATCAACCGGATGACGGGCCGCCAGATGCTTCTCTGGGACGGTGCCTGCTGCGTACACGACCATTATGAGGTGGAGGATTTGGAAAAGGCCAAAGCCGAACATCCTAACGCTTTAGTGGTGGCGCATCCCGAGTGCCGCCGCGAGCTGTTGGAGAAGGTGGATTTCATCGGCTCCACCGCCGCGATGCTCAACTTCATCGGTGAGAGCGACGCCAAGGAGTTCATCGTCGTCACCGAGAGCGGCATCATTTACGAAATGCAGAAGCGCAACCCCGACAAGAAGCTCTACACCCTCTACAACGGCGCGGTCAAGCACGACTGCGTGAACATGAAGAAGAACAACCTCATCAACATCTACGCCGCCCTGCTTGAGGAACAGCCGGAGCTCATTATGGATGAGGAGTTGAGGAAGAAGGCGTTGGTGCCGATACAGAGGATGCTGGAGATGAGTTAGGACAATTAATAATTAATAGATTACAGTGTTTGGGGGAAGGAGCGTTATGAAACGGATTCCGAATATACATTTCTTAGTGATGACGGGCTTTTTTGCTTTCATTTCGATGATGGTGTTGTGTCTGTCGTCTTCTGCGCAGAACAACGAGTCAATTCCTTACCGGCATCACCTTGAGTTGAACATCGGGGAGCCGTTCTCCAGCGCGTGGGGGCTCAACCTGATGTTTGTGGACCACAGTCCGGCGGCGGAAGAGCGTTTCCACAGCTGGGCAAGCACCTACAGGCCCTATTTGGGCGGTCCAAACAGAGGATACGAAGACGAATGGCTCTCGTTGCCTGTGACGGTAGCCTATTACAACCAAGTGCTGCGCTGGCTGCAAGTCGGGGCGGAGATTTCCACCATGTCAATGTGTACCACTGAAAACACGTGGGAGGGAAAGAGATACGAGTATTTTCTGACAACGAACCTGTATCTGCTGGGGGCAGTCCGCTTCAACTATTTCCACAAAGGGATCACCGACCTGTATTCTGGCATTTCTATCGGGGCCAAGTTGCGTATGGAGACCACCAAGCACGATGGCGTCATCGCCGTAACGGCGGGGACTGCGTTCCAGCTCACCGCCTTGGGCGTGCGCTTCGGCAAGCGGCTGTATGGGTCCGTGGAATTGGGCTACGGGTACAAAGGCCTGCTGAATGTGGGCATCGGGACCCGATTTTAGATGCTATACCAGCAACATCTACCCTACCGCACAACACAGTAACCGCTATATGAAGTAGAACCTGAGGACGAATCACTTTTATTCACCCCACACAGTACAATGCGCAAACATTAAACCATAAAACGCTCGTAATACTGAAACTATAAAATATCTTTGATAATTAACGTGTGTGTTTAAGTTATCACAATCATTTTAATCACAAGACACTGATGCAGAGCGCGTTTTATTTTTTTTAGCAAGGCGAGAAGAAATAAACATCATTAAAATTGAAATCATCCTTGTAATGGAATTCTTCGCAGACCTTTGGTCAGGAAAGATTTACTGAAAAAGAATACCCCCACCTAAAAAATGCGCTGGTTCCGACACAAAGGGTGCTGGAGATGAGTTATAGATATATTCTTAAACGTTAGAGGATACAAGGTTTACATTTTGACACACCTTTCTCTATGTTACTTTTGGGTTTTCACCCTATTATATGCGTTAGTAGAGCCTGTCATATTAAACACATAAATCTCTACATCTGGTACATATTCGCCATCGAAATACTTTTGGTATTCTATTTTCAGTTTCATTGCCGTAGCCATCTTGAAATCAGAAAGAAACTGACCGTTCATCAAACTTAGCATATTGTCTAATTCAACATCTTCAGGTGACAATCTCGGTGACAAAGTCATCATGTGTTTATCCCATGGCAGACCTATAACACTATATTCTTTTACATTATCTCCAACTTTCATTAACACTGTTACGTTTGTGATGTCGTTTTTGAGTTGTATTTCGCCTGTTAATATCGTTAATACCACATTTTGATCATAAAAAGTCAATCCGAGGTATGCATTTTTACCTTTAGCTTTTACTATTGCTTTAACACTTCTTTCAAATCCGTCATCTTCTATCTCTACTTCCCATTGGGCAAATACGCCAATATGAATTGCAAGCATTAAAAACAAAAAAAATAACCGTTTCATAATATACCCCTAATACGTGTCGGATGCAACTTTTTTGTCCACCAGCACCAAAACAGACTTTAAAACAAATGAAAGAAGCGTGGTGCTGTATGTCTATCGCTGATGATGGTCGTAGGAATACCAATAAAAATGAATAGATAAACAGTCCACGCCTATAAGCGCGAACCGCTATACTGACCATTTTTATTGCTGTGAAAGTTTCCTACATTCTCATCAGCAGTCGAGCATAACGCCTCGTTTTTTCAACAAATATATGGTTTACTACTCTTCGTAAACCAGAATGCAAATATACATTTTTTTAACCACATATATATTTGCTCACAACAAAAAAATAATAAAACGGAACTCAAAGATACGGTGTAAAAAGATATAGTTATCAAAAAAATCATTTAAAAACAGCGTGAAACGTTTTTTGACCATTATCGAATTTCATATTTAATATGATCCTCTAGTTATTGAGGCAATTTCGACAAATCTGTTTACGTGCCAACAGCAATGTATTATATCTATTTCAACAAACAAAACGAACTAGTACTAATATGGTTAAAGAAAGTTTGTGTGAAAACGGTCCTTGTAGTCAACCTAATCCTCGCGACAAAGAAAACCCACACCCTCATCAACATTTTCGATTTTATTCAAAAACTTGACCTGTTGATTTATGGGTTGTATGCATTGACAAAAAAGATGGTAGGAATAAAAAACTCACAGCGAGGTCTTTTCGAGAACCGTAAACGCAGTCATCTTGACATAATAACAATATGGTACGATATTTGCAATGATTTATTGTTCAGCTGTTAACTAATACACCATGCCCGAATTCACTTTAATTTCTAGCAACTCAAATACAATTCTCTATCTGAATACACATAACGAATCAGGTATTCGTCTAATTTCAGAACTATTCACAGGAAATCCCGACTCTACAACAATACCAAGTAAACTAACAGCATCCACCGAATTTAAAGGGCGGTTACATCTTTTGGATATTATGGGAGAATTCTCCTATAAACCCAAACAATTCTTCAATCTTATTCCTGACAATCAGTTTTTTTTATTTCTTCCAGATCATATTGATGACATTATAACCATCGAACAATATAGGAAGGAATTATCTCGCATTAATGGCACATCTATCAAACATTCGGATTGGGATGACATAATGGTTTCCCTTAGCCATCACTATGAGGTGAGAATGTTCAATGGAAATAGTCGGCAAAAAATTGGAGTGTTTGAAAAAAACAAACGGATTTGTCGTTTTTGTGGTAAGTCTCTGCCTTATGTCTCATTTAGTCAGAAAGCTCATGCCATATCAGAGTCCTTAGGAAACAAGGGGTTGATTTGTCTTGAAGAATGCGATGAGTGTAATAAGCATTTTAATGAGACTATTGAGCAAGATATTTGTAATCTGCTACATTTCCAACTAATGCTAAAAGGTGTTAAAGGTAAAAAAGGTAATCCAACCATACTAGGAGATGGAATATCCATGAAAAATGATACTTCTTCTCGTTCTTCAACAGGAAGAGACACTATCGTTATTAATGTCAAGGAATTGCCAGATAGTCATGATCTTCAAAAAACAATCAAGTCCCTTTCAAAAAAATATTCTTTTGTTCTCGAAAAATACACACCTCAAAACATCTATAAATGCTTATGTAAATATGTTCTCAGTCTTATAGATTCTCGTTATTTGTCTTTTTTCAAAGACACTATCAAATGGATCAACGAACCTCTCACAAAACGTCGGCTTCCTCCTGTATGGTATTATAGCATTCCTACTGGAGATGTTCCAACATTGACAATTATGATACGTAAACATAATCACAAAGAAATTCCATATTGCTGGGCCATATTAAGTGTTGCCGGAGATCAATTCTTATTCATTGTTCCTTTCTGTTCCCTTGATAAGTATAAATTTACTGGTAAAAACCGTGTGAAATACTTCTCAGACGGTCTATCGTATTTCATGCCTTACATAAAGTTGAAACCGATAAGGTTAAGTGGGGTTACGCCTAAAAATATCAAGATTGATTTCAACTTGAAAATCCCCCCTGAATGTGTTGAAGGTAGGGATTTTTATATCCTCCAACAAGGATTTTAACAACATTCTGATGAGGAAATCGAACGTCTGGTGGCGCAAATAGACACAGATATGCGCAACTTAGAGGATGCCCTGCGAAACGACCTTGTCTTTCGCAACCTGTTGCACCCATAAACGTCCGCGCACCTACGGCGTGCGACATGCCCGCCCGCACCGCACATCCCCACCGAACCCCGCAGCCCTGACGGGCTGCGTCTAATCATCCGTTTTTCCGCGAAATCCCGATTTTAAAATGGTCGAATTCGACCACTTTAGAAAAGATAAACCTGATTGCGATTCGGCGAATGATGGTGCTAGCAAACTATAAAGACCATAAGATGCTGGTGGATAACAGCTAATGATGCAAGAACCCCGCAACCCCGACGGGCTGCGATTTTTGATATAGAAACTACTGAAAAACGGTCTCCGGTCTATGGTCCCTAATCACTAACGACTAATCACTAACCCCTAGAACTCCTACTCCTCCGCATACCGGCTCTTTACATATTCCAGCTGGCGGCGGTCGCGTTTGGTGGGGCGGCCAAGACCATGGGGACGGTATTCCGCGGTCTTTAATGTCTTCATGCGGTCGTATTCCTCCTGCGGGGTGAGGTCCTCCATGTATTGAGGCACAAGTGGCGCCCCCACCCTGCTCTTCGGTGTGCCGAGCACCTTCACCGTCTTGTTGAGCGAGCCGATGTGCACCTCGTACACCTCCTCCGTGCGCACGTCACGCGAGGGCTTCACGTTGGTGCCGTCCAGCTTCACCTTGCCGGCATTGCAGGCCTCTGTGGCCATGGAGCGCGTCTTGAAGAGACGCACCATCCATAACCATTTGTCAATTCTAACATCCAGTTTTTCCATGATTTAACCAATCTTCTTCCATGTCATCGTGCGCCCGAGGGCCGGAATGCCGATGTAGCCGCGCACGCGCAACACATTTTCCTTCTCAAACCACATGCGACTCTTGTAGAACTTGCCGTGTACCGGGTCGTAAATCTCCCCGTCCACCCAGCGATTTTCCTTGGCATCGTAACGAAAATGAAACAACAACTTGATCTTGTCGCCGGGCGTGTTCCGCTTCTTGGGGTCCGGATTCATGATGTCGCGCTTGGGCGAGCCATCCTTGAAGGTCGGATTCTTCACCCAGATGATCTGCCCCTCATACAGGCCGTTGGAGGTTTTGGTGATTTTGATCTTACAGTCCTCGTCCGACTGGTCGTCAGAGATATAGTAGATGCCTAAAATTTTATCTGCGGCCGTTTGTGCAGCCGCAGATAAAAAATTGGAGCATAAGACTGCTATAATCAGTATGTTGATATAGAATCTCATTATAGAAAGTTTATTCGGCCTTGGGTTCCTCGGCGGCCGGCGTTTCGGCGGCGGGTTCATCCTTGGCCTTGGGGTTGTTCATCATACGGATCTTGTATTCCAAATCCTTCACCTCAGCCTTGGCCGTTTCAATTTTCTTCCGGAACTCAGCCGTGATGATTTCCGCATTCTTGGAATTGGAGAAGAATCCCAAATTATTCTCCCACAAGGTGATGTCTTCTTTCAACTGCTGAAGCTTGTTCTTCAAGAAGTTTTTCTCCTTGTCAATCATCTTGTCGGCGTTCGGGGCATTCAGGATATTCTCGATCTTGGATTGGAAACGGTTGTGGCGCATATCGTCGGCGCTGATTTTCAGCTCGGCGAAACGCTTGTCCAAAGCCGCACGGTATTCGGAATAGATGCGGTCTTTGTCCTTACGAGGCACAAAGCCGATCTGGATCCATTCGTTCTGGTAGGCTTTCAGCACATCCATGTTCGCGTTGCGGTCATCGCCGAATTCGTGGTTGAGGATATTCTGAATCAGTTCCTCTTTCTTGCGAAGATTCTCGGCTTCCACATCTTGGATATTGTTGAAATAGTTGGACTTGGCCTCAAAGAACTTGTCGCAGGCGGCGCGGAAGCGTTTCCATATCTGGTCGGAATACTTGCGCGGAGTGGCACCGATGTTCTTCCACTGGGTCTGCAAGCTCAGGATGTCGGCCGTGGCCTGCTTCCAGTCGGTGCGGTCAGCGATGCCCTCGGCCTGGATGGCGAGGTTGAGTTTCTGGTTGTAGTTCTGCATCTGCACATCCTTGATCTGCTGGAAATAATCCTTCTTCTGGGTAAAGAACTTATCCAACGTGGATTTGAAGCGATTCCAGATTTCGTCGTTCAATTTAACAGGGGCCGGTCCCAAGGTCTTCCACACGTTGAGGAGGTCGGTGAGCTTGTCGCTCATCTCGTTGTATTCTTTGACGGTTTCAGACGACTTGGCCACCAGTTCCTCGGCCTGCTCACACAGCACAACCTTGGCATTGTAGTTGTTCTGCTCTTCGGCAAAGAGCTTGTCGTAGTACTCTTTACGACGGGCATTGATCTGGTCAGAGGCGGCTTTGAAGCGTTCCCAGACCTCTTCTTTCTTGTCTTCAGGAACGGGCCCGATTTCCTTCCACTGCTCGTGGAGGTTTTGGAGTTCCTTGAAAGAATCCTTGATGGAATCGACCAGCAGCAGGGATTCTGCCTGCTCACAAAGACCCAACTTGCTTTCCAGATTCTTTTTGTAGTCCATCTCACGGGCCTCTTTGTTGAGGCGGATGATGTCGAAGAACTTCTCGACATAGAAATGGTAGTTCTGCCACAGGTTGGTGGACTCGGCTTGCGGCACGGGGCCGATGTTGCGCCACTCCTCCTGGAACTCCTTGAACTTGTCATTAAGGTTCTTCAGGTTGGATTCCGTCTCAATCAGGTTTTTCAAGCCTTCGATGATACGGTTTTTGGCTTCCAGGTTTTTCTGTTTCTGTTCTTCCAAAGCCTCAATAAAGCGGGCCTTGGCATCTTTATATTTTTGGAAGGCGGCATTGAAGCGCGTTTCCAGTTCATCAGGTTCATTATTCGGGGCTTCCACCTCTTCCACCTGGGCGTCGGGATTCTCGGCCTTGGCGGCTTCGGCTGCGGCTTTGGCGGCATTGAAGGCGGCCATGGCGGCGCGTCTCCGCTCACGCAGGAAGTCCAGCGTCTTGCTGCGCAGCACACCTACACGCTGTTTGATGAGGTTGAAGTTGGGCTCGGCGACCAGGCGTTCCAATTCGGCCACGCATTTTACCAAGTCGAAGTCTGCGTATTCAGCCTCCACCTGTTCCAAAGTCTCTTCGACTTCGGGTTCTTCGGTTTCCGTTTCCGGTTCGGCAGTGGCTTGCTGCTGGTCCATCTCGGCCACCATCTCCTCGGCAGTCTGAGCGGCGGGCTCTTCGGCGGCAGGAGCTTCCGCTGCTACCGGCTCTTCGGCAGGAGTTTCCTCCACCACAGGCTCCTTGGCCACGGGTTCTTCAGCGGGAGTTTCTTCTGCCACAGGCTCTTCGGCGGGCGTTTCAGTGTTCAACGTTTCAGTTTCCTCTGCAGGTGCGGAAGATTCTTGAGTCGTAGGGGTTTGGGCTTCCAGGGAAGCGCCAGAGTTCATCTCTTGATTCTGCATTTCAGCATTCTCTTGAGGAAGAAGATCTTGTTGTTCCATAAAATTTTTAATTTTTTAGAATAATAAAATAGGGTTAAAAACAGGGCGGCAAAGATACAAAAAGAGTTGAAAGGTTTAAGATGCGGTGGGAAATATTTTACACAAGCGGAAACACACAACTTCGGCCATGATGTCCACGGCGAAAGACAAAGGTCGTCAAACCTTTTGTAGCCTCTCACCTCCTCTATAATTTGCCGGCACTGGGCGCGACACATCATTCGTAAATCTTTTTTTTGTATCTTTGTCGGGTTCAATTGAACACATTATTCAACAACCAAAAACACCGCATCATGAAAAAATCGATTTCCACGTTTTTCACCCTTCTGCTGACCGTTTTCGCCGTTGTCGCCTCCGCGCAGCAGGTGCGGCAGATTTACAAAATCCTTGAGTATCCCTCCAACAAGCCCCTCGCCGGTGCCTCCGCCACCATTCTCGGGCAGGCCATCACCACCAATGCCAAGGGCGTGGCCGTGCTCAACTTGCCGAAGGAACGCAAGGGCGACTATCTGCCTCGAGAGGCTTGGTATCTGGACCAATACCAATATCTTGGACGGACACCCTCGTCGCAGTATCAGTATTTCCAGAGCAACGACACGCTGAGGCTTTACATGATAAAGACCGCTGACCTCCGCGCCGAGGAGTTGGACCTCTTCACGCGGTATTTCAACTTCTCCTTCCCGACACACTCCCGGCAGCTGCTCGCCTACAATGACTCGCTGCGGCTCCATCCCGAGCGCGACGAGGCCTACGCACATAGCATCATCAATTTCTGCACATCAACCTATAGCAAATTTGTGTCAGATGTCCATACCGATGCAAAATCCACCATCCATTTGTATTCCTATGATAAAGGCACCCAAGGGGAAATCCCGGAAATACTCCGCAGCGGGGACGTGGACCGTGCCGTGGCCGCCGCCAAAGCCCAAATCAAATCCGAAGACAACAGCAAAAACAACCTGCAGCGCATAGCCTACTACCTGACCTTGCGCGACTTGAACCTCGCCACCGAAGATACGCAGCCGACACTGGACTACAACAAAATCCTCCATGAGCAACACTATTCCATCAATTCCACTCCCAACTACATCTTCGCCCTGCTTGAAGACGAACAATATGACAAAGCTTACGCCATCGTCCAAAAGGAGAAAGACAATCTCCACCTGCCGTCGGTGGAATACGCCTACCATCCTTCCCCCAACCAATATTATAACAAAGACAACGACTCGCTCCAACTCATCATGGCCCAAAACACCCGCATCTTTCAGGACAACTACCGCAAATATCCGAGCACCGACATGCTGGACGACCTGGCCTGGCAATACCGATCAATGATGCTCATGTACGAGTATCTGACCGACACAACCAACGCCAACCTCATGATGGACAGCACGTTGCTGTTATACAACCAATATCTTTCCGACGAAAAAAACGACATCATCGCAAAAAACCAGAATTTAATCTGGACCTATTCCTTCATCGGGGAATTTATGAGCTTCGGTTTTTCACACAAAATGGACTCCACCCTGCTGGCGATGACCACCGCTATACGCCAAGCTGCAAAGGAGAACTATACGCTTCTGCCGGACAACCTGTTCATGCAACTGCAATATGCCGCCAGGACCAATGATTATATTGATGCGCTCTCCATGGGCGAAGAAAATGATTCGCTGTTGGAGGCAGCACTCCGCGACTTCTCTGTCATCAACGAGATTCTGGCGGTCAAATACCCCGAGATGTTCACCGTGGAGAACATGGTGACCAAGTCGCGCCTGCTAGGCTTTGACATGAGCAACGATCCCGGCGAAAGCGACATACGAACCTCCTTCCGCAAATTCAAAGAGACCTATTCTGCCATCAACTCGCTGTATCCGGACATTTTCACCAGCACATACCTCTCCTTCGTCTCAGCCATTGACGAGGCCGCAAAACAACAACAGTATAACCAGTTAGCTGCCGATGCACATCTTTTCGTTGACGAGTTATTGCGCCAGACGGCCAAAAAGGCGGGAAAATCCTTTGAAGTGCAGAAAGCCCTGTTCCTAAACGACCAGGCTGAAACGTATTACCATCAGCAGCAATATGCCACTGCTATCGGCTACTACGAGCAAGCCAACGAATATTTCCAGAAGGCCATCGCTCAAGACCCCACACAATGGAAACCCTTCCTGCACAACTACCTGCAAATGGGCGACGCTTACCTCTACCAAGGGAAGTTCGAGGAAGCGCTGAACACCTACCACAAAGTGCTGAGCTACGAGAATCAGATTCCCGCAGACCAAGCCGCATCATACACAGGGATAAAAGGGAATGTAAGCTACTACGAAGGAGACCTTTGGAACGAGAATGGCGATGTAAAATCCGCCGAAAAAAGCTACAAGCAGGCGGAGAAACTCTTCCGCAAGGCCATCCAGATGGGCGACTCCAGTGCCTACCACTCTTTAGGCGAAATGTACTTTGCGAAAGCTATCCGCCAATATAAGCAGGGTAACGTAAAGAATATCTACCCGCTGACAGAACAATCCGTACGATACTACGAATCCTACCCTATTGACCAGCCACTGCAGCGCTATGTGCAGGCCAAGTCCATCATGGAAGACTATTATTGGAATAAGAAAGACAGCGTCAAATATGTCAACAACCTGCGCGGATTCGCCGACTACTATCACAAATTTGCCGAATACGACACCTTCTATGTCAAAAAGAGCATTGAATACACAGGGAAATACCTCCATTACAACATCCCGGACGAAGAGGAACTGCTGTACAACCGGAACATCGTGACCGACTACGAACGCATCCTGCCCATAACCGGCCTAACTCTGCCCTATCTGCAACGGAACTTCCAGTTAGCCAAAGCCTACCAAGCCGTGGATTCCACCCAACAAGCCATTGACATCTACAACAAATGCCTGAAACTCAATGCGGAGATGTATCGTGACACTGCCCTCAACAAATGTCTGGACAACGAGACTGACATCTACAAAGCCCTGATCGAATGCAACTCCGCCATGGCCGAACAATACGAGGATGAAGAAGGCCTGAGCCAAGAGTGGTACGGCAAAGCCCTGGATGCCAGCGACACGCTGATCCGGATCATGGAGCGTATGCGCAATGAGGACGACGCCGACCAGACCTACCAGCTTGGCCTGCAATACTACCGCAACGCCATCCTCTGCACCCAGACGGAATGGAACAGCATCGCCTTGGGGCAATTAGACAAATCCAACAGTTTGCTGATAGAACTATACAACGACAAATACGCAGCCGAAACCGAATTTGAGATTATCCGCAACTACTATGTCAAGGGGCTTATCGCCGAGGACATGAACAACTCCACGCTGGCCAAAGAGTGCTATCAGGCCGCCGTCAGTTACGCCGAAAAGGCCTCCGATCCCGTGGGGGTGGCCCTCCTCTACAACGCGGTGGTCACCAACTGGCTGACGATTCTGGAAAATCTGGATGGGGGCAAGGACGCCGCCACCATCGCCAAGCTGAAACAGACCAAAGCATCGTTATCGAAAATAGTGAAGAAAAGATAACCAAACGGCCGTTGCAAATGCAACGGCCGTTTTTATTCGAATCCCATTTTTCACCCTCCGAAATCGTCGTAATGGATCATCTCCTTTGACACGCCCAAATCATCCAACATCTTCAACACAGCCTGCAACATCAAGGGAGGACCGCAGATGTAATACTCCACATCCTCCGGATTGGGATGGTTTTTAAGATAATTTTCCAAAATCACATTATGGATAAAACCGGTATAGCCAGTCCAGTTATCCTCCGGAAGCGCATCCGAAAGGGCCACATGGAAGGAGAAATTCTTATTCTCGTCGGCAATCTTCTGAAATTCATCCATATAAAACAGTTCCTTGAGGGAACGTCCCCCATACCAGAACGTTGTCTTGCGGGTGGTGTGTTTTGTTTTGAACTGGTCGAAGATGTGCGAGCGCATCGGGGCCATACCGGCGCCACCACCGATGAACATCATCTCGCGGTCGGTATCCTCCACGAAAAACTCGCCGTAAGGGCCTGACACCATCACCTCGTCGCCCGGTTTGAGGCTGTAGATATAAGAAGATGCCACGCCGGGGTTCACCTTCTCCATACGACCTTTTTTCCGGTTAAACGGAGGGGTGGCGATACGCACATTCAACTTCACAATCTGGTTTTCAGCCGGATAGCTGGCCATGGAATAGGCGCGCACCGTGGCGTTGCTGTTTTTCATCTTCAAATCAAAAAGGCCCATCTTCTGCCAATCCGCGCGGAAGGGTTCCTCAATATCCATATCGGAAAACGCCACCGTGCAGGCGGGAATGTCAATCTGCACATAACCGCCGGACTTGAAATCCATCGTCTCGCCCTCAGGAAGTTGCAGCACAAGCTCCTTGATGAAGGTGGCCACATTCCGGTTGGAGACGACCGTGCATTTCCATTTCTTTATCCCGAAAAACTCCTTGGGGATTTCAATCTCCATATCCTCGCGCACCTTCACCTGGCAGAAGAGACGGTAATGCTCCTCGGCCTGCTTGCGGGTGATGTGCGCGCGCTCGGTGGGCAGTATTTCACCCCCGCCGGAAAGCACCTTGCCCCGGCAGGTGCCGCACGAGCCGCCACCGCCGCACGCCGACGGCACAAACACCTTCTCGTCCGAGAGCGCCTGCAACAGCGTACACCCGCGCTCGTGACAGACCTCCTTCTCCCCGTTGATGGTGATCTTCACCTTCCCTTCCGGCACCATCTTCCGACGGGCAAACAGCAGCACCGCCACCAACCCCCAGATGATGAGCAGGAAAACCAAAAGAGCCGCAAGAATGGTCACTATTTTCATTGTATTAATTCATTGTTTAACACCACCCCGCCCTACGGGCACCCCTCCATAGGATGGGAATAGGGCAGATCATATTCCTAAAAATGCCATAAAACCAATACCCAACAGTCCTGTGATGATGTAGGCGATGCCGTTCCCGCGCAAGGGCACGGGGATATTGGAGAATTTCAACCTCTCACGAATGGCGGCGAAGGCCACGATGGCCAGCAGCCAGCCAAGACCAGAACCCAATGCGTACGAGAAACTGTGGATCACCGTGGGGAAGTTCTTTTCCTGCATGAACAGCGACCCGCCAAGTATGGCGCAATTCACCGCAATGAGAGGCAGGAAAATGCCCAACGCCATGTATAAGGCCGGCAGATAACGCTCCATCACCATCTCCAACAACTGCACAATGCCGGCAATGACCGCGATGAAGAGAATCAGGCTGAGAAACGAGAGGTCCACCGCAGCAAAACGCTCACCCAACCACGACAACGCCCCCGCCTGCAGCAGGTATTTGTCCATCAGATAGTTGACCGGCACCGTGACCGCCAACACAAAGCTGACCGCCAATCCAAGCCCGAAGGCGGTCTTCACATCCTTCGACACCGCCAAATAGGAGCACATGCCCAAGAAATAGGCGAAAACCATATTGTCAATGAAGACTGAACGGACGAATATGTTGAAAATATCGGACATGATAATACGGAGTTAAAAAGTTAAGAAGTTAAGAAGTTAAGGAGTTTTTTGCCCAAATCAGCACTCCCACAAGGATGAGCGCCATCGGGGGAAGAATCATGAGACCATTGTTCATGTAACCGGCGGCATACCACGAGGCCGGCACGACGGGGTGGTTCCACAGGGTGCCGGAGCCGAGCAGTTCGCGGAAGAAGGCCACCACCACCAGCACCAACCCGTAACCGAGGCCGTTCATCATCCCATCCATCAGGGAGGGGATTGGCTTGTGCGACAGGGCAAAGGCCTCCAACCGGCCCATAATGATGCAGTTGGTGATAATCAGCCCCACAAACACCGAAAGAATCTTGCTGACATCGTACAGCATAGCCTGCAACAGCTGGTCCACTAAAATCACGAAAAACGAGACAACAAGCAATTGTACAATGATGCGGATGCGAGGCGGTATTGTGTTGCGTAACAGCGAGATAATCAGATTGGAAAAGGCGCACACCACCGTCACGGAGAGGGCCATCACCACGGCGGGCTTCATTTGCGCCGTAACCGCCAGCGCGGAGCAAACGCCCAATGTCTGCACCAGAATGGGATTATCCTTACTTAACGGTCCAAGATATTTTTTCATAATGCCTTATTCTTTAATACGTTGAAAACCATCGGCAAGCATCTTGTCCACCCCCCGGGAGGTGATGGTGGCACCGGAAATGGCATCCACACGATTCTTCTCCGCAATGGCCTCCCCTTTGCCCTTGGGGACCACCTTGACCGAAACGAAATGTCCGTCAGCATCGTACAGTTTCTTCCCCTCAAAGGAACACTCAAACGCCTCCTCTGTAATTTTCGCCCCCAATCCGGGCGTTTCCGACTTATGTGCAAACGACACCCCCTTGATGGTCGTTAAATCATCGGAAAGAACAGCATATCCCCAGATGGCTCCCCACAATCCCTTGCCCTGCAACGGAATCACATGGCCGGTGGAGCCGTCCGCACAGCGAATGCGGTACATTTCGCCGTCGGAGCGGGAGGACTCTTTTTCTGCCAGCGAGTCGAAAGCAACAATAGCCTGAGCGCGTTCCACGTGGGCGTATCCCGAAGCCTTGAGGATTTGTAGTGCCTTCTCAGCCTGAACATTGGCCTCACGCCTCGGCCTCAATCCTAATGAAACCAATGAAAGCACTACGGCAATTATCACCACCAAAGCACTGACGTACAAAAACATATAGGTATTGCTATAGGATTTCATCGGCGGGTGGTTTTTAATTGTGAATAACGTTTCTCACGACGGCGGATATTGGCCTGCACCACACAGTAGTCAATGAGCGGGGCGAAGATGTTCATCAGCAGGATAGCGAGCATCATGCCCTCGGGATAGCCCTTGTTAAGCACTCGGATGATGATCGCCAATATGCCGACCAACAGTCCGAAAATATATTTTCCCACGCGTGTGTGCGCCGCCGTCACGGGATCGGTAGCCATAAAGACTGCGCCGAAGAGGAAGCCGCCCATGAGAATCTGCTGGTAGCCCGGCACCGGGCAAAGGCCTGAAACATGGCACAAGAGTGCTGTAGCGTAGCCGCCTACAAGCACGGAAAGCATGATGCGCCAGTCGGCCACCTGCGTGAAGACGAGGATAAAAGCACCTATCAGAATGGCAATTTTGCAGGTCTCACCAATACAGCCGGGGATAGTGCCAACGAACAGTTCCCACGTGGAAGGCAAAGCCTCCGTGTGGCCGTTCATGACCATTCCTAACGGCGTGGCCGCAGTGACAGCATCATTCCCACCCGAGATCCAGACTTTATCGCCGGAGATGACCGACGGGTAGGCAAAGAACACAAACGCACGCGCCAACAGTGCGGGGTTCAGGAAGTTATAGCCCGTACCGCCGAACACCTCCTTGCCGAACAGCACCGCAAAGGCGGTGGCAACGGCCACAATCCAGAGCGGCACATCAGGCGGCATGATCATCGGGATGATGAAGCCCGTGACGAAGAAGCCTTCCGCCACCTCATGACCGCGCCACTGGGCGAAGAGGACCTCTACCGCCAGTCCGCTGACATACGTGACGATAACCAACGGCAGCCATTTCAGGAAACCATACCAGAAACAGGGCCAGAACGAAATCGCACAACCCATTCCGTCCACAACGGTAAAATGCTGGTAGCCAACATTCCACCAGCCAAAAAACAGAGCCGGGCACAACGCAATCATCACAGTGATCATAATGCGCTTCATGTCCACGCAATCGCGGATATGGCTGCCCGTGGCCGTCACCGTGGCCGGTGTGCGCAGGAAGGAGTCTATAGCATCAAAAAGAGCATTAAATTTTCTCATTATCAAAAAGATGAGAGGCCGTATGGCATCTCTGTTCTAACTGTTCATTTTCAATTCATACAAAGCATCCCTGACAATCTGCTGGCATTCCATTTTCGATGGGCACACCACCTCGCAGAGAGCAAAATCCTCATCATCCACCTCATAAATCCCCAATGCCTCCATCTGTTCCAAATCCTTTATATAGCAAGCTTTTAATAGAGACAATGGTATAATATCGAAGGGGAAAACCTTATCATAGACATCCGTCATCATGAAGGTGCGGCGGCCACCGTGCAGGGATGTATTGTGCGCGAAAGACTTACGTGGGAAGAGCCAAGCGAGAAACGTGTGCGAAAAGCTCCATTTCCGGAAACCGGGCAACAGCCAACCAAGCCACTCGCGCTGTCCCCCTTCCCTGAGAATCGTCACCTGACGGTCATAGAAGCGCACAGTGGGAAAATCCTCCATCTTCGCACCCGTCAGCACATTGCCACTGATGACACGCAGTTCCTCCCTACCCCATTCTTGTTTAAAGAGTTTGGTAAGATCAGCACCGTAGCTTGCTGTAAAATAGCCTGTTGTCGTAGCAGCAGGACCTGTCAGGGCAATCATTTTCTCAAACGAAAGCTCATGCACTGCAAAGAAGCGTCCGATGAGGGCCACATCCTGCGGATCGGCGAACCAGACCGTCTCCCCTTTTGCAATTGGATCGATATAATGGATCTGGGTACCCACATTGCCCGCCGGGTGAGGTCCCTGGAAATAATGCAGCTGTACGTCCTCACACCGCTCAAACAGGGAATTGTCTGCGCCCTCCCGCACACACAGGTGTAACGGCGCATTGCCGGCTGCCATCCGAATGATTTTCAGACCATTTTGAAAGAAAACCTCCTTACCCTCCATCAACTGATTGTAATCAGGGGCAAGCGGAGCAGAGTCGAAACAGGGAATAAAAACAGCCTTCGGTTGGGCGTCGGGGTTGGGAATCACGGAAAACGGGCGCTGGCGAAGCATCGGCCATAAACCGTATTGCATCATCAACGTCCTCGCATCCTGACTGTTGGATGGCATCGGCACATCCACAATACGAAATGGGGCGGCACTCGTTTCGGATTCAATGACAAGCGCAAGGATGGCCCGTTTTGCGCCGCGCACAATCTGACGTACGCAGCCCCGAACGGGCGACACGACAACCACCCGATCGTCCTGCTTGTCCGCAAACAGCGGGGTGCCCACCTCCACCGGATCATTTTCCGCGACCAACAAGCGGGGTGTCAGCCAGCGGAAATCCGACGGACGGATGTAGTAGAACGGTGCGGCGGGGAACTCTAACGTTTGAAGCTCCGCCAGACCATCCAATTTCACATCCAGACCTTTTTTTATATGAATAGGTAATGGTTTATTCATCTGTTATACAGTCTATTGCAAACAAACACAACCCTACGGATTGCGGAGGGCAAAGATACAAAATTGGTCACAATTCAGCAACCCATAACAGACGCGATTATCAAAGAGACGCGATGAATCGCGTCTCTACAAGATTTGCCGGTGAACAAGAATCAACGACATTGGGCGTTTTTCTCCGTTTTACAATCAATTAAAATTATATTTTTAACTATTAGTTGTTAAATTATTTTCTACATTATTTCAATAACGCATTGAATTATAGTAAAAAACAAAATTTTTCAAAAATCCTTGACAAAAGACATCTTTCATTGTATATTTGCGGTGTGAAAATCGAACCAGTATGATGACACCGTACAAGTACTACAGCCCTGTGACAGACGTCACCTTCCGGAAAGTCTTCGGAGAGAATCTCGACCTGGCCGCCAGCCTGCTCAATGCCTTCCTGCCCCTGCCCGAAGGGCGCAAGATAACCAATATCCATTATGTCTCCCCCGAACTGATGCCCGAGACACCCGCACGCAAGAACAGCCTTGTGGATGTATGTTGCGAGGATTCGGACGGCACCACCTTTCTAGTGGAGATGCAACTCAACTGGGACACCGACTTCATGCAGCGCGTGGTCTTCAACACTTCCAAGGCATATGTCAAGCAGCTCAACAAGGGCAAGCCCTTCCAGCTGCTGCAGCCGGTCTATTCCCTCAACTTCGTGCAGGGCGACCTGCATAAGGGGCTCAACGAATGGTACCACCCCTACCAACTCGTCCACATCTACCACACCAACCGCGTCTTCGACGGACTCAAAATTGTGTTCGCGGAGCTGGAAAAATACGAGAAGTTCGCCGAAAAGGGCAACACGAAAATGGATCTGTGGATGCGCTACTTCACGGAAATGACCGAAAAGACGCGAAAGCCCGCACCCGAGCTTCTTGCCGACCCCGACATCGCCAAGGCCATCGAGTGTTTGGAGGTCATCAACTACGACGATGTAGAACGAGAACTCTACGACCGCTACTGGGACGCGGTCAGCGTGGAGGCCACCTGGAAGGAGATCGGCAAGCGCGAAAAGAAAGTAGGATTTGAGATGGGACGAGAGGAAGGAATCCAACAGGGAATCCAGCAAGGGATACAAAAAGGGATACAGCAAGGTGAGGCCAACACCAAGCGCCAACTCGCCATCAACATGCTTGCCGAAGGTCTTGATCCAAAGATTATTGCTAAAGTTTCAGGAATGACGGATTCAGAAATCCGCGCCCTTGTCTCGCGGTGATTCCTATTCCGGAAGCGTGGCGAAGATGGAATTCTCGAACTGCTGCTGCGCATAGTCGCGGGTGAGCAACATCTTCGTCTTGTGGATGCTGGGGAAATCATACATGGCGTCCGTCATGATCTTCTCCACGATGGCGCGGAGCCCGCGGGCACCCAGCTTGAGCTCAACGGCCTTCTCCACAATGTAGTCCAAAGCCTCGTCCTCAAAATGCAACTCTATACCATCCATTTTGAAAAGCTTCACATACTGCTTCACTAACGCGTTCTTGGGTTGCGTCAGGATCTGCTTAAGGGCTTTGCTGTCAAGCGGATGCAAGGATGTGATAACCGGGAAACGACCGCAAAGCTCCGGAATGAGGCCGAACTGGCGGATATCCTGCGCCGACACATATTGCAACATATCGGAAGAGTCAAATCGACGGCTCTGCGTATTGTAGCCGATCACCTTCGTGTTAAGACGCTCCCCGATGATTTGTTCCAAGTTATTGAAGGCACCACTACCCACGAAAAGGATGTTCTGGGTGTTTACCTGTATGAACTGCTGCTCGGGATGCTTGCGTCCCCCTTGCGGCGGCACGTTCACGATGGAGCCTTCCAACAGTTTCAGCAAAGACTGCTGCACCCCCTCGCCGCTCACATCGCGGGTGATGGAGGGGTTTTCAGAACCTTTGCGGGCTATTTTGTCAATTTCATCAATGAAAACGATGCCACGCTCAGCCTTGGCCACATCATAATCAGCGGCCTGCAAGAGGCGCGACAGGATGCTTTCCACATCCTCTCCCACATAGCCCGCTTGCGTGAAGACCGTTGCATCAGCAATACAGAACGGGACCTCCAACATACGGGCAATCGTTCTAGCTAACAAGGTCTTGCCCGTACCGGTATCACCAATAAGCAGAATGTTGGACTTCTCAATCTCCACCTCCGCATCCTCACCGGTGGAGGGCTGCATCAGTCGCTTGTAATGGTTGTACACGGCCACCGACAACACCTTCTTGGCCTCTTCCTGCCCGATGACATAATCATCCAGCCGCTCCTTGATCTCGTGCGGCTTCATCAGCTTGATTTTTACGGGAGAGTTTTTCCGACTGTCTTTTTCCAACTCCACATCGTGCATAATTTTTGTAACGGCGCGCACGCAGTCGCCGCAAATCATACCATTCAGCCCCGCAATGAGAAACTCATCCTCGGGGATTGGAAGGCCGCAAAAGCTGCAAATCCTTTCGGTTTTCTTCGCTTTCGCCATGATTATTTGCGGTCGTGGGAGAGCACCTGGTCAATCAGACCATATTCTTTGGCCTCGGAGGCGATCATCCAGTGGTCGCGGTCGCAATCGTTCCACACCTGGTCAAAGTCCTTGCCGGAGTGCTGGGCGATGATTTCGTAGAGTTCCTTTTTGATCTTCATGATCTCCTGGGCTTCGATTTCGATATCGGAGGCCTGGCCTTGGGCACCGCCCATCGGCTGGTGGATCATGACGCGGGAGTGCGGCAGGGCAAAGCGCTTGCCCTTGGCACCGGCGCACAACAGCACGGCAGCCATGGAAGCGGCCATGCCCGTACAGATGGTGGACACATCCGGCTTCAGATACTGCATGGTGTCATAGATGCCCAAACCAGCATACACCTGACCGCCAGGGCTGTTCAGATAAATCTGGATATCACGGGTGGAATCCTGCGACTCCAAAAAGAGCAACTGGGCTTGAATGATATTGGCCACATCGTCATCAATCGGCACACCGAGGAATATAATACGATCCTTCATCAAGCGGGAGAACACATCCAATTGGGTAATGTTCATCGGACGTTCCTCAATGATATACGGGGTGATGTAATTGCGGGCAATCGAAACATAGCGGTCCATCTTCAGACTGCTGATGCCATGCTGTTTTAATGCGTAATTACGGAACTCGTTTTGCATCGTTCAAGATTATTCGTTGTCTTTTTTGGTGGTTTTGCGGGTCGTTTTCTTCGCTTTGGGTGCCTCTTCTGCCTTGTCAGCATCGGCCGGAGCAGCTTTCTTGGTAGATTTCTTCTTCGGTGTTTCCTTCTCCTCTTCCGTCTTGCCTTTCTGACGCTCCGTCAGCATGGCCACATACGCCTTGATGTCGCCTTCCTTGTGGTCGATATTGAGCTTGGAACGGAGCAGCTCTGTCAGTTTCTCGTCATAAAGCAGGTCATATACACTCTTGACATACTCCTTGTTCTCCATCGTCTGCTTCACCAATTCCTCCACACGGTCCTTGACATCTTCGGCATTGAAGTTACCGAAGTAGTTCTTAATATAATAGTTGCGGAAATATTCCTTGATATCGTCGATGGTCACGTTCACATTCTCTCCCTCCACAATCCGGCTTTCTAAAATCTGCCATTGGAACGCACGCTTATAGTCGTTGTATTTCTCATCCAACTGTTCAGCAGTCATATCCTTCTGAGTCAGAAGGATGTAACGTTTGATGAAATCGTCTGGCAGATCCACCTTCACATTGTCAATCAACATCTCAATCGCGTCGTTCATGAACTGGCGGTTGAGCTCAGGCTGATATTGGTCGAGGACCACCTTGTCGGCAACCGCGTTGAGTTCAGCCTCGCTGTTGACAGAGCCGTCGGGGAATGCTTTCTTGAAAAATTCCTCATTGAGTTCAGCGGGCACAATGCGACCGATATGCTTGATGGTCACCTTGAACTTGTAGTCGTTGTCAGCCTCTAACTCCTTCGGATCGTTGAGTTTGAGGAAACGTGCGAGAACGGCATCGTTAACAAACGCCTTACGCAGCGAGAGCATGATAGCTTCACCGTTCTTTTTGCCGATAAACTTCTTGCGGGCATCCTCCTTCAGATCGTGAATGAAGAAGAATCCGTCCTTGTCTTCGCCGTAGTTCACAGACACGCTGTCGTTTTCCTCAATGGTTTCCGGCGTGATGTAGTTGCCATGACGTTCACGAAGTTGGTCGATATAACCCTTACGGTCCTCATCGGTAGCCAGAATCTTGAAGTCCACCACCTTAGGCAGCTTGGCATAGTCGATCTTCACATCAGGAGCCAACGCATACTCGTATGCGAACACAAAATTTTCGTCGTTGTCGAAGTCCACAGAGGATTCACCCTCAACCGGCAGGGGTTCGAAAATATATTTCACCTCGTTTTCCTTCATGAAGAGATCCATATTGGTGTTGACGAGGTTGTCAATCTCCTGGGCCAAAATGGCTTTGCCATACATCTTGCGGATCATGCCCATCGGCGCGTTGCCAGCACGGAAGCCGGGCACCTGAGCGGTCCGGCGCTGCTTCTTCAAGGCGGTCTCCACCGAAGCCTCATAATCTTCCTTTTTGATTTCAAATACGACCTTCTGGATCTGGCCGGGCACGTTTTCGTGCTTTGTTACAATTCTTTGGACTGTTTTGGAATCGTCGTTCTTCGTAGTCATCTATTGGTAATTTTTTAATTATTCATAAAACAAAAGACATACAGCGCCTTTACGGTGTTGCATGTCTGTTCTTTTCCCGTGAATGGAAAATTATTCTTCCGCTTGGTTGTCGCCGGCGGTCTGTTCGGTCTGAACCTGATTGTCCATACGGGTGGAATTCACCTCGCTTTTGGAAAGGAAAGCGCAGACGAAGCAGAGCACTATGATGAAGGCAGCCACGCCCCAAGTTGTCTTCTCCAGCACATCCGCGGTTTTGCGGACACCCATAATCTGGTTGGAGGAAGCGAAGTTGGAGGCCAATCCACCGCCCTTAGAGTTTTGAATCAATATTACAAATGCCAAAACGACACAAGCCAAAATGATTAATACAACACAAAGTGAGAACATCTGTTTCTATTTTTTACGTTTATACTATAAATATTTTATACCTCGTTAGAAGCCTGTTCTTGCAGACTTTTTATTCGGGCTGCAAAATAACAACTTTTTTCTGGAAAATGCAACTTTAAAATTTCAAACATCTGGACTGCTTTTTCCACGCACCCTTGTTCAGCGTATATATTTGCTAATGTTTCACTTACAATATTCGGATCCTCTTCTAAGCTGGCTTCGCCATAGTTCGCTTCCGCATCATGGGTTTCCGGCGAATAGATGATTTTCGGAGCATCCTTTGAAAATTTTGCAATCAGTTGGTCAATAAGTTCCTGACGGTCCTCATGATGTTCGGCATGGTGTTTCACGAATACGGGCTGGAGGCCGTCGTCCGGGCCGGCAACATCGGGTGTCACCGTCAACACGGGCTTGTCCTTTTTGATTGGGATGACCGGCGTGGCGAGCAGCACGCACTGGTGGAAACGGACCCTGTCGAAGATGGTGAGCAGAAGCCTCGAGCGGGAGCGTCCCCGCCCCGGCTGCAACTTCAGCTGAAACATGTTAAGAAACGACGACGCGGGGAACCTCTTTTGAAGATCCACCAAGCGCTCCACCGCCTGATCGGCATCCTTAACTTCTACAAAATCACTAAAATAAATCTTCTCCATACTATGTATCGTAACACTATTAACAAAAACTACCAATTGACAAAGGCCTTGTTGAAAATATCGTCCGTCAAGGCGTCGCAAATATCCGAGATGAGGCCTGATTCCACACTGCTCAGATTCTGCGTGCTGGAATAGTCCGAATATCGCGAAAACGTCTGGTCGAAATTCAGGTTCTCATCGAATTTGTTCACAAAACGCACCCTCACTGAGATGGTGAGCCTGTTCATGGCGGCAGTCTCGTTGCCCTGAATGGCCACTGGTGCCACCGAATAGTTAATAATCTCGCCCTCAATCTCATAATCGCCATGGTTGTTCACGATGGTCAGCGGGGTCTGACTTTGGATTTTATCTTTCAAAGCCGTTGTAAAGTACTGGCTCAGCGTCGGGTTCACGAGAGAGGCATTGTTGGGAAAGGTGGCGATGGCGACGGTTTTCGCCCGCGGGTCAATTGTGCCGCCGGTCAGCGACACCGACAAGCGGCAGCCGACGGCCATACAGACGGCCATCATCCATCCCAAAATCCATATCCGAGTCCTTTTCATCATAACTATAATCCCAAATCTTTCAATCCATATTCCTCAATTTTGCGATACAGCGTGCGGTCGGAGATACCCAACTCTTCAGCTGCCTGTTTCCGGTTGCCATGATGACGACGCAATGACCGAATGATCGCCTTTTTCTCAATGCCCGCCAAGGTCAGTTCTTCATTATCATCCTGATTGACAGAGCTTTCAGAAGCAGACACAGGCAAGCCAGCATCGTCAACCTCCACCGAATCAACAAACTCCGGCTCTGTCTCATCCGGAGAATGCACAGGCCTGGTGATCTGGTAGGCATGGTCGTTCGTCTCGATGGTCAGGTCCGGAAAGGAGTGCTCCGCATGGGCGGCCATTTCGTGTGTGAAAGAGCCTCCTGCCAAATGGTTGACCATGGCCTTCAGGTTCTTGATTTCCTGCTGGATGCCATAGAATTTCATAATGGTTTCCCGCTGGAATTGTTCATTCTTTTCCACATCGCTCTGGCGCAAAACAGGCAAACTGGATCCCGTGGGAGAGACAAGATATTGGGCGATTGTCTCACCATTGACGGTGCGTGAGCTCTCCATCAGGGAGATTTGCTCGGTCACATGTTTCAGCTGGCGCACATTGCCGGGCCATGTATAGTTTGCCAGTTTCTCCACCGCATCGGGAGTAAGTTCCACCGGTGGGAAATGATATTTGAAGGAAAAATCGGCGGCAAACTTCATGAACAGCGGGTAAATGTCGCCCTTGCGTTCGCGAAGGGCAGGCACATGGATGGGCACCGAGTTGAGACGGTAGTATAAGTCTTCGCGGAACTTGCCTTTGGCGATGCGGTCGGCGATATCGACGTTGGTGGCGGCCACCACGCGCACGTTGGTGCGCAGCACCTCGGAGGCGCCTACGCGGATGAACTCGCCGTTCTCAAGCACACGCAACAGACGGATCTGCGTGCCAAGGGGCAAGTCGGCAACCTCATCAAGGAAGATGGTACCGCCGTCGGCTTCCTCGAAATAGCCCTTGCGCATCCGATCGGCACCGGTGAAAGCACCTTTCTCATGACCAAACAGTTCGGAATCAATGGTGCCTTCGGGGATGGCCCCGCAGTTCACAGCGATGTACTTGCCATGCTTATGGGTGCTGTTATCGTGGATGATGCGCGGGAAGTTCTCCTTTCCCACCCCACTCTCGCCGGTAATCAGCACCGAGAGGTCCGTTGCCGCCACCTGGACGGCGATGTTGATGGCATGGTCCAACGCCGCATCAAAGCCGATGATGCCATAGCGCTGTTTTATGGAATTCACGTCTATATTCATGTCGGAAGACAATACTACAATAAAAGCGTGCAAAAGTACAAAATTTCTGTTTACAGGCATCTGTCCGCTGTTCGTTGATTTTTTGTATCTTTGCACCCCAAAAACACAAGTACCATGCAACTATATTGGATTATCTTCATCGTTCTGATGATTTTCAGTTTCATTGTAAGCAGGACGCTCAACAAACGAATTGAGACCTATTCCAAGATACCCCTCACCAGCGGTCTCACGGGCCGCGAGGTGGCAGAAAAGATGCTGCACGACCACGGCATTTACGACGTGCACGTCATCAGCACACCAGGCCGCCTCACCGACCATTACAACCCGGCGGACAAGACTGTCAACCTAAGCGAGGACGTCTATCGCGGCAACAGCATCGCCTCGGCGGCCGTGGCCGCCCACGAATGCGGCCATGCCGTCCAGCACGCCACCGCCTACCGGTGGCTCTCCATGCGTTCCAAGATGGTGCCCATGGTGCAGTTCGGCTCCCAATGGTCTCAGTGGATCCTGCTGGCTGGCATCGTGCTGATCAGCTTAGTGCCTTTCATCGGCAGGCCGATACTTTTCATCGGCATCGTCCTGTTTGCCCTCACCACCCTATTCACCCTCATCACCCTCCCCGTGGAATACAACGCCTCCGAACGGGCCGTCGCATGGTTAGACGAAACGAGCATCACCAACGGCAAGGAGACCGAGAACGCCAAAGATGCCCTCAAATGGGCCGCACGCACCTACCTCATCGCTGCCCTCTCCTCCCTCGCAACCCTGTTCTACTATCTCGCCATTTTTATGGGGAGAAGAGACTGAAATACATTAACAATTTATAATAGATAAATTTACATTCATATTTTCTTACTTTCTCATTTTTAACACATTAAAAACCCTATAAACACTATTTTGTTCATGACCAATATCCGACAAATCGCATTTATGATATTGCTGACCGTATGGGTCTGCATGACCGGCCACAGCCAGAAGAACGTGATGCCCCTTCCCCTTGACAGCGGCACCACCATCAAAGGCAACACACTATGCTACATGCTGCCCACCACCGCCCTCAAGGTGACCGTGGACATCACCAAGGTGCGCGAACTCAAAGGCTACTACGCCGAATACGCCCAAAGCCTGCTGGGTCTCACCAACGTGATTTCCGAAAACAAAACCTTCTTCAAGGTCAACGACGTGCACATCGAACCCGTGGAGGTTCCGGATTTCAACCACGCCTACATCGTGCAGCTCTCCGGCCAGCAGCTGAAGGATGCCGTGCTCACCAAAACCGCCAAGAGCAATGCGATGACGTGCGCCCTGTCGAAAGAGGTGCATCCTTACCTCACCTACTCCGAACCCATTCCGAACTTCTTCAAGAACTACTCTGACCTCTCATACTCCGAAATGGAAGACTCCTTTGTGGAGACCAAGATCATTGACGGCATCGTGACGCAGGTGCCGGCCAACCGGACCAAAATCGTGTCCAAGACCAACAGCCAGAAGGCCCAGGAGGCCGCCGATGCTATCAGCAAAAGCAGGAAAGACCAGTACAGCCTGGCCTCCGGCGAGCAGGAGACACCCTACTCCGCCGAGACCATCGAAGCCATGCTGCAGGAGCTTCGCCAATGGGAAGCCAACTATCTCTCCCTGTTCACAGGTCTGGTGTTGGAAGACATTATCACCTACACGTTCTATGTCGTCCCAGAGGAGGGAGCCGTCAACGTGCCGTTGTTCGCCTGCAGCCAAACGGAAGGATTTTCAACCGAAAATCTCGCCGGGAATCCCAACGCATACACGCTCAATCTGAAGCCCACTTTTTCCTCTAACGGAATCGAACAAGCATTGACAGACAGCAAACCGGTAAAGAAAGCGAAAACGAGCGGCTATCGTTTCCGCAAAGCCATGCCGGTGGCCATCTCCCTGCATCATGGGCAGAAAAACCTTCACGACTTCGGCATCTTCAACCTGCGCCAGTTCGGACGCATCCAAACGCTCCCGACAGGACAAAACAAGGTGTCCGTCCAGCAATTCGGCTTCATCTTCTAACATAGAACATCATGCGAAAGATTCTTGCTATCATACTTGCCACAAGCATTTTACTATTGGCTAGCTGCCATAAAAAGAGCGACGAGGAAAAACTCAAAGACGCCATGAAGCTATGCGCCGCCGAATATCTCAAAAACGACGGCATCACAGCATACGATTCGCTACGGGTGGATTGCGTGGATACCGTCACCGAGATGGGCTACGCCAAGCTCAATTCCGAGCTGCTGGCACAGATGGCGGAGGCATACTTAGCCATGTACGAGGAGGCCGTCAACGATGACGACATAGCCAAAGTGGATGCCATCTCCCGGTATCTCAACGAGACGAATCGTACAAAAGCCGACTTTGACGACCTCATGGAGTCCGGAGACCTCAAGTCTGACGGCATCCTTCTGTTCATGGTGACAGGGGCTTACTACCATGATGGCCAAGCAGAAGAGCTCATGTTCTTGGTACAGCCTGACAAGAAGACGTTGTACACGCTGGATCCGTTCGGCGACAACCTTCTGTACCGGGAGGATTCCTGATGTTTCCTTGGGGTGACGATCGGCGGTTCAACAGCTACAACCGTTTTCTGAAGCAGCGGTTCGGCGGACGCGTCCAAAAACTCACCTTAGACGCGGGCTTCACGTGTCCCAACCGCGATGGCACTGTTGGCATTGGCGGGTGTACCTATTGTTGCAACGATGCTTTCAACCCCGCCTACTGCGATCCTGGCAAAAGCATACGGCAGCAAATCGATGAAGGCATCCGCTTCCATCATCGGCCCGGCGTTAAGCCAGCGGGCTATTTCGCCTATTTCCAAGCCTTTTCCAACACCTACGCCCCACTCACCCGCCTGCGGGACATGTACGAAGAGGCCACAGCCCATCCCAGCGTGCTCGGGCTCATTATCGCCACACGACCTGATTGCATTGACAATCCGCTTTTGGATTATCTACAGGAACTTCAAGAACACATCTTTGTGACATTGGAAATCGGCATGGAAAGTTGCCGGAATGAAACCTTGCGGCGCATCAACCGAGGACACGATGTAGCGTGCGCGGTGCGCGCCATCGAACAGGCGGCGTCACACCACATCCCCGTGGGCACGCACCTTATATTCGGACTGCCCGGTGAGCGACCCGAGCACTGGTTAGAAGACTTGTCCCTCATCAACCACCTTCCTCTGCACAGCATCAAGTTACATCAGTTGCAGATCATCCGGGACACCGTCATGGAGGCGGAATACCGCCTACATCCGAACGACTTTTTCGCCCTACCGTTTGACACATACGTTTCATTCATCGCTGATTACGTGGAGCGGCTTTCGCCGGACATCATCATCGAACGTTTCGCCGCCGAAGTGCCGCCACGATTTCTGTCCACGACCGGATGGGGCGGCATCCGTTACGACCAAGTGATACAGGCCATTGAAAAGGAATTGAACGTACGCAACAGCTGGCAGGGACGATTCGTGCAATTCTGAAAACATTCTGAAAAAACATACGGCCCCCATCGTTTTTTTAAGTATCTTTGCAGCTGCTTTCACAATACAAATTTAAATATTGTACATAACATAAAATTCCATCCTTATGAATGAAGAAATGCTAAACCTCAAACCCACGAAAGTTTTCTATTATTTCAATGAAATCACCAAGATACCGCGTCCGTCCAAAAAGGAGACCCTGATATCGGAATGGCTGGTCAAGACCGGCAACGCCTTAGGGCTGCCCACCAAGCGCGACAAGGTTGGCAACGTGCTGATATCCAAGCCTGCCACCCCCGGCAAAGAGAACGTGACCCCCGTCATCTTCCAAGCCCACATGGACATGGTGTGCGAAAAGAACAACGACACCAAATTCGACTTTGAAAAGGACGGCATCCAGACCTACGTTGATGGCGAATGGCTGAAGGCCAAAGGCACGACCTTGGGCGCGGACGACGGCATCGGCATGGCACTGGCATTAGCCCTCCTTGACGACCCCGATCTGCAGCACGGCCCCATCGAATGCCTGTTCACCATTGACGAAGAAACCGGATTAAGCGGAGCCAAGGCCTTGGAAGCCGGCTTCATGAACGGCAAGATGCTCATCAACCTCGACTCGGAAGATGAAGGACAATTCTTCATCGGGTGCGCTGGTGGCAAAGACACGGTGGCCACGCTGAAATGCGATTACGAGAAAGTTGAGGAACTGGAAAAAGAAGCCCAGGATTTCTACAAGTTCTACAAAATCACGGTGAAAGGGTTGCAGGGCGGCCATTCCGGCGACGACATCAACAAGGGCCGCGGCAACGCCGTCAAGTTACTCACCCGAGTGCTGTGGAACAGCTACTGTGACTATGACGCACGTGTGGCCGACATCCAGGCGGGCAACCTCCGCAACGCCATCGCCCGCGAAGGGTTTGCCGTGGTGGCCGTCCCGTCCGTGAATGCGGAATCCTTTGAGGCCTACGCACAAGAGATGGACAACACCTACAAGAGCGAGTTCCACACCACCGATGCCGGCGTGACTGTCACCATCGAGCCCGCCGAAGCCGTAGCCAACGTGCTGGAAGAGACGTTCCAAATCGATTTGCTCAACGCACTGTTAGTGTGCCCGCACGGCGTACAAGCCATGTCACAGGACATTCCGGGCTTCGTGGAGACATCCACCAATCTGGCATCCGTGAAGAAGAATGGTGACGAAATCATCATCACCACCAGCCAGCGAAGCTCGGTGGAAACGCGCAAGCAGGCCATCGTGGACAAGGTGTCCACCACCTTCTGGATGATCGGTGCCGATGTGGTGTCGGGCGATGGCTATCCCGGATGGAACCCCAACCCCGATTCGGAGGTGCTGCGCGTGCTGGTGGATGCCTACCAGAACCTGTTCCACAAGGAACCGCAGGTGCTGGCCATCCACGCCGGTCTCGAATGTGGTCTCTTCTCTGAAAAATATCCCGAACTGGACATGGTCTCCATCGGACCCACCCTGCGCGGCGTTCACTCCCCGGATGAGAAACTCGAAATCAAGACGGTACAGATGTGCTGGGATCTTCTGGTGGAATTTTTCAGACTGCTGAAATAGTCACTATACGCATTCACACATAATGTCGATATATCCATTCGGTGCCTGACAGTAAATGTCGGGCACCGTTTTTATACCATGACATTCACTACCTACCCGAAAATATCGTATTTTTGCCGTCGAAAAAATCACGAGCCCATGATATTAGAACAGACAATAGCAGAAGCCCTGCAACGCGCCTTACAAGACCTTTACCAGCTGGAGATTCCAGCGACTCGCAACCTGATCCAACCTACCCGGAAAGAGTTTGACGGCGATTTCACCATCGTGGTATTCCCGTATGTGAAAGCCGCCCGCAAAGCCCCCGACATGGTGGCACGCGAAATCGGGGACAATCTATGCGCCGAAGTGGATTTCATCACGGGATACAATGTAGTGAAAGGCTACCTCAACCTCTCCATTTCCAACGGTTTCTGGTCGCAATACCTGGATGAGCATTATAAAGAAGATGCATACGGCCATTTCCCCGTGCGGGAAGAGCACCCCGTTTTGATCGAATACTCATCGCCCAACACCAACAAGCCGCTGCATCTGGGCCATGTGCGCAATAACCTGCTGGGCCATTCCGTCTCCCAAATCCTCATGGCTTGCGGTTGTCCCGTGAAGCAGGTGAACCTGGTGAACGACCGCGGCATCCATATCTGCAAATCGATGGTGGCATGGCTGCGCTACGGCAACGGCGAGACCCCTGAATCGTCCGGCATGAAGGGCGACCACCTCGTGGGCAAATACTATGTGGTCTTCGACCAACACTATAAAGCAGAGCAGAAAATCCTGATTGAGCAAGGTCTCAGTGAGGCAGAAGCCACAGAACAAGCACCCATCCTACTGGAAGCCAGAGAAATGCTTCGCAAATGGGAAGCCAACGACCCTGATGTTCGCAAGTTGTGGCAACAGATGAACCAATGGGTGTATGCCGGCTTCGACACCACTTACGACCGTCTCGGCATCCATTTTGACAAAACATACTACGAATCCGAAACATATCTGCTTGGCAAAGCCCTTGTGCAGGAAGGTCTGGACAAAGGCGTATTCTACAAACACGAGGACGGTTCCGTCCGCGTCAATCTGACGGACGAAGGTTTAGACGAGAAAGTGCTGCTCCGCAAAGACGGCACCTCCGTCTATATGACGCAGGATCTGGGTACCGCCCAACTCCGTTATGAAGAGTTTCATCCGCAAAAGATGATCTACGTGGTGGGCAACGAGCAGAACTACCACTTCGACGTGCTGAAATTGGTTTTGGGCAAAAAATTGGGCAAGGAGTTCGGCAACAGCATCCACCACCTCTCCTATGGCATGGTGGAGTTGCCCAGTGGCAAGATGAAATCCCGCGAGGGCACCGTGGTGGACGCTGACGACCTGATGGACTCCATGCACGAGGAGGCCCGCCAAAGCACCGAAGCCCTCGGCAAGTTCGACTTCTCTCCCGAAGAGGCCGACAATCTCTATGAAATGATCGGATTGGGTGCGCTGAAGTATTTCATCCTGAAGGTGGACCCGACCAAGAACATGCTTTTCAACCCCGCCGAATCCATCGATTTCAACGGCAACACGGCACCCTTCATCCAATACACGCACGCACGCATCCGCTCGCTACTGCGCAAGGCCGCCGAACAGGGCGTGGACGTGAACACTCCCCTCCCCGAACAGACCGTCATGACAGATTTGGAGCGGAACCTTATCAAGACCCTTTACCAGTACCCACAGACAGTGCTGGCCGCCGGCGAGAGTTACAGTCCCGCCTTGATTGCCAACTACATATATGCATTGGCGAAGGAGTTCAACCACTTCTATCAGGACACCCCCGTCATGCGGGAGCAGGATGCCGCCCTCAGGCTTTTGCGCCTGAAAATGTGCTGTTTCGTCGCCATCACCATCCGCAACGGCATGGAGCTGCTCGGCATCCAAGTGCCGGAACGGATGTGAAAATGTTTTGAAATGAATTTTATACTATCTTTGCGGCCTAAAAGTTTTTTATTACAACTTGAAGCCGTATGAGACTAAAAAAAATATTGACGTTCCTGCTGATCCTCATCCAGCTGGCCGTACTCGCCGGACAGGCGCAGACCATCCAAGACTATTCCGCCCCCCTGAAATCAGCAGGCCCGATGCCCGCCGATTTCAAAAAGGCGCTCCAGAATGACAAGTCACCCTCCGATTATTCCGTTTTCCTCAAGAATCTCATCATGGAAGGCCGCCTGCTTTATGGCACTCCTTTAAACGATTATATGGACGCAATAGCTGACAACCTGTTGAAGGACAATCCAGTTCTGCGCTCCAAAATCCATATCTACATCCTCAAGACACCCATCGTAAACGCCAGTTCCACCACCAACGGGCTCATCTTCGTGAATATGGGCTTGATTGCCCAAGTATCCAACGAAAGCGAGTTGGCCTTTATCCTCGCCCACGAGATCGCGCATGTGGCGGAGAATCACATCACGGAAATCAACGAGTACAAGGACAAGCTCAAAGAACGGGACATGATCAGCTACTACGTCAAGTCGCAGAACCGTTCCCGCGAGCAGGAGCTGGCCGCCGACCGCATCGCCTTGGAGCGGTATTTCCAGTCGTCCAGATACAGCTACGACATCATTGACGGTATATTCGACGTACTGCAATATGCGGACCTGCCCTTTGACGAGGTCCCCTTCACCAAAAAAAACACGGAAACAGATTTTTATCATTTTCCTGAAAACTATTATCTTACAAATATTGCACCCATCCAGAGCCGTGCCGACATGATCGACACACTGTTCACCCATCCCAACATCGAGAAACGCCGTACGGCAGCGCAGAGCATCATTGCCGGATTGGCAAAATCTGGACGCTCTGTCTATCTGCAGCCGGAGGAGAAATTCCAACTGGCACGCAATCTGGCCCGGTTTGAGTGCATTAACATCCTGCTCACCGACCACCAATACGACCAGGCCATCTACAACATCCACGTGCTGCAACAGAGTCTTCCCGACAACGCATTCCTGCAAAAAGCCATGGCGGAAGCATGGTACGGATTTTCGAAACACCGCAACAACGGACAAGTCTCGGATGTGATCCTCCCGCACAAGAAAGTGGAGGGTGAAATGCAGCAGGTGAGCTACATACTGTCGAAGATAAATCGTATGGAAGCCTCCGTACTGGCCTTACGTCATGCGTGGACTGCAAAAAAACGATTCCCGGATGACACCCATATCGCTGAGATAACCAGCGACCTTCTTCGGGATGTCTTCATTGAAAACAAAATGAAATACACCGATTTCTCCGACTATCCCATGGGAACCAATCCGGACTCCATTGTTGTGAAAGAGACAACACATGCCACTGACACCGTCATCGGCAAATACGCCCGCATACGCCGCCAGAACCAGTCCAACAAGGTGATACCCACCGCCAAATTCAAGACTGTCAACTACATGCTGGTGGACATCCATCAGGATTCCGATTTTGTGAGCGCGATGAACAACATCATCCGCATGGCGGAAGATGAACAAATCCTGGACTTCGTAAGCCAAAACAAACCGGCTGACATCAAAACGTTATTTGTTTCCAAACCGGAATGCTCGTATTACAATCATAGTTCCTCATCAAAAAAAGCCGAGCGTGGCAGCAAGCAGATGCTTCGCGCCACCCTAACCAGCGCCAGACACCTCAAGCTCCAGACGCAACATTACACGCCCAAACAAGTGGGTGCTTTCTCCACGGATGAATACAACGGTTATGTGCAACTGCAACAATGGATCCGCGATTTCAGGAAGAGCGGCGGCATCGAAATGGTACGCCACACCGCCCAGAACATGTCCTCAGCCTATGAGCTGACCGGCACCAGCAAAATATGCTTTGTAGGCAACAGAACAACCTCGGGCCATTTCTTCGGACTTGAAAAGAGCAAAAGCCTCTTCCTGACCTTTCTCTGTCCCTACGTCCTTCCTGTCACCCTGACCACCTTCGCCTTACCACGTCCCTCGACCGAAATGTACTTCGTCATTACCGATTTCGGGACTGGCAAGAACGATGTAGCCATCCGCGACAGCCATACCAGCAGCATCAACAAGGCATACACCAACGCATTCATTTACGACGAGTTATATAATTTTGTTAAAGGAAAATAACTATGAAAAAAATATATCTTTTCACCATCGCAATCCTTCTGTCGGGATTCTGTCTAGGGCAGAACACAGGCTATATGGGAAAGCACGTCATCTTCAACGCGGAGGGCTACCTATCGCCATCCTGGAAAAATCCAAATCCTCTGTCACGAACCCTGGACGAACACATCAACAGCGCACACCTCCGCCGCTACCTCGGCTTGAACTACATCCTCTCCCCAAACGTGGAGTGCATTGTCTGGGAAAAAGGGAGCGTGGGTGCCGGGTACAATTACTATAACTCGCCCTATAAAGGATCCTTGTATCAGGAATTCACAAGTCCATCCCAGGGTTACTACTTTAATGAGGACTATTCCTTCACTGGCCAAGTGGTGGCACACGGGTTCAACGTGTTTTACAAACAATATTTGGGGTACACAAAAGCGCCGCTGGGTTTTTATGCTAAATTCATCTTCGACGGTTTTTTCTACCATTATACAAACAATGAAGAGCCGCCACAATGGATAGGATACTATCATCCCGATTTCAAAGAAGGCAAGAGCATGCTGTTCGGAGCCAAAGCGGAAATAGGTTACGACTACCTCTTTTTCAACCGCTTGCGCCTTTCATTCGGTTTTTCCTTCGGCAGTACCTTTGGAGGATACAAGGCGATGAAAGGCTTCCTTGACGACTATTCCAGCCATGAGGCGAGTACCACATCCGTCAACAGTTTTGTGCGCAACCGGATATTGAATGCCTACTGGTTCGGCCTCAAAGTCGGAGTCGGGTTCCTGGCATTTTAGATAGGCCGTTAGCAGTTGGCTTTAATTTCTTAATTTCTTAACGCCTCTCACCCACCCTACACACCAGGCTCCAACAGTATTGTTTCTCCTCGTTGACGCCCGTCTCCATTCGGAAGTTTCGCATCAAGTCCCTTTCGGACAGCACATTTTCGAGAGGATCCACCAAGCCGGAACCATCCATTTTCAAGATTGCCTCTTTTTGGGTCCAAAGGCAAGCGAACATCCGGTCGGGATTGTCGGCGTGGAGGATGCGTTCGCGCTCGTCGGCATTCATCGTGCGGTGCAGCAACGAATCGGAGGCTTTCCTGAACGACTCCACGTCCAGTCCTACGGGCCGGTCATGCAGAGCCACCCCCACGGCCTGTTTGCAGTGGCTGATGCTGATTTCCACCCCTTCGATCCGTTCTCCCCCACTCTCCGCACGCAGGAAAGGTTTCCCATGTTCCGCATACACAAAGCCGCCATCCCATTGGGCCAGTTGCGACCGCATCATGGCCCATTCGCTCTCGCATCCCGACAAGACCTCCTCCACACACTGCCGCAAAAGCTCGTATGTCTTCAAACATGCGAATTGTCCGAACGTATGGTGATACGCCAACGCCTGCTCGCGTCGCTGGTCGCTGGCCAACAACAACATACGCTCCACCTCGGCATCCGTGCAGCGTGACATGTCGTCAAACAATTTCCATTTCACAGGACAGTCTGTCATTTCCAATCGCAAACAATAAAATTCCCTCTTAGGAAAAACGTGCAAAAATACACAAAATCACCGTTTCCCCCAATTGTCTCGGTCCAGGCTCCGGAAATTGATAGCCTCGCTGAGGTGTCCCGTCTCGATTCCCGGACTGCCGTCCAGATCGGCGATGGTGCGGGCCACCTTCAGAATGCGGTCGTAGGCGCGGGCGGAGAGACCCAGGCGGTCCATCGCCTGCTTCAGAATCGACTGCCCTGCCTCGTCAATCGTACAATACTGCCGCACCATCCGGCTGGTCATCTGCGCGTTACAGAAAACATTGAATTGGTTGGTAAAGCGCTCTTTCTGGATGTTTCGGGCCGCCACCACGCGTTTGCGGATGGCCGCACTCTTCTCCGACGGCTTGTTGCTAGCCAGTTCCTCATGACTCACCGGCACCACCTCCACGTGGAGGTCGATGCGGTCCATCAACGGGCCCGACACTCGTCCTAAATAGTTCTGCACCTCTCCGGGCTTGCAGGTACAAGCGATGGTCGGATGATTGTAATTACCACAAGGACAAGGATTCATGGCAGCCACGAACATGAAGGAAGCCGGAAACTCTACCGAATACTGCGACCGTGAGATAGTCACAAAACGGTCCTCCAACGGTTGGCGCATCACCTCTAACACCTGGCGCTTGAATTCGGGCAGTTCGTCCAGAAAGAGCACGCCGTTGTGGGCCAGCGAGATCTCGCCGGGCTGAGGATGGGTGCCGCCGCCCACTAACGCCACATCGCTGATGGTATGATGCGGCGCACGGAAGGGCCGCACGCATATCAGCGAGGCATATCGGCTCATCTTGCCCGCCACGGAGTGTATCTTGGTGGTTTCCAACGCCTCATGCAATGTCAGCGGTGGCAGGATGGATGGCAGTCGCTTGGCCAGCATCGTCTTGCCCGAACCGGGCGGCCCGATGAGGATGACATTATGACCGCCTGCCGCCGCAATCTCCAACGCACGCTTGATGTTCTCCTGCCCCTTCACATCCGAGAAATCATATTCGTAGTCGTTCAAACTTTTGCGGAATTCCTGCTCTATATCGATTTTCGTAGGCTCGATGGGCACATCCTTGTCAAAGTAATCAATCACCTGCTTGATATTCTCCACCCCGAGGATCTCCAGACCGTCCACAATAGCGGCTTCCCGCGCGTTCTGCGCCGGCAGGATCAACGCCTTCTTGCCCCTTTTACGCGCCTCAATGGCGATGGGCAGTGCACCCCGTATCGGCTGCATGCTGCCATCCAACGACAACTCGCCCATGATATAATAATCCTCCAAGCGGTCCGCCCCTTTAATCTGCTCGGAGGCTGCCAAGATGGCGATTGCCAGCGTCAGGTCAAAGGCCGAACCCTCCTTCCGGATGTCGGCCGGAGCCATATTAACCACTATCTTCCGTCCTGGAATATTATATTTGTACAATTTCAAGGCCGTCTCAATCCGCTGCTGACTCTCCTTGACCGCACTGTCGGGCAATCCCACCAAATGGAAACCGATTCCGACATCCACGCTGACCTCCACCGCAATCTGAATGGCCGCAACGCCCATCAGGGCACAACTGTAAGTTCTCACTAACATAACCGTTCATTTTTTTGCAGCAAAAATAAAAATTATTCAATATAATTCAATATAATTTGTGTTAATTTTTTATTTTAAGAAACATTTGTTAATTTTGCAAAATCAATAGACACTATCGATTTATAAACTATTTTCTTCCATACAAATAACACTAATGCGGTATTTTACAAAAATCCGCAAAAAAACAAAAAGTCAGCAGACGCAAAAACGTGCGCATATCAGAAATTGGAAATTTAAAAAAAAATTTCGAAAAAAGTGGAGGGAAAACGATTACTGTACAGATGGGCAGATGGTGTTCAAAGGGCACTCCTGACACTTAGGCTTGCGGGCCACGCACACATAGCGCCCGTGCAGCAGCAACCAATGATGTGCACGGGACACAAACTTTTGGGGGATATTCCGCACCAACTGGCGCTCCACTGCCTCTGGTGTGGGGGCATCGGACACCAGCCCAAGCCGGTGCGCCACCCGAAAAACATGCGTGTCCACAGGCATCGCCGCCTGCCCGAAAGCGAAGGCAAGCACCACATTGGCCGTCTTGCGCCCCACCCCGGGCAACTTTACAAGTTCCTCCATCGTAGCTGGAACCTCGCCTTGAAAATCACGGACCAGCATCTTGGACATCTCCGACAAATGATGGGCCTTGCTGTTGGGATATGAAACCGACTTCACAAACGCGAGAATATCATCCTCCGAAGCCTCTGACAAAGCCCGTGCATCTGGATAACGCTCAAAAAGCGCTGGCGTCACCATGTTCACCCTCTTGTCGGTACATTGCGCGGCCAGCATAGTGGCTACCAGGAGCTGGTAGGCATTGGTGTAATGTAGTTCGGATTCCACATCGGGCTGACAACGGGAAAAATAGTCCAAGATATAAGAATAGCGTTCTTTACGGGTCATACCATATAAATATATCAGACGGCAAATGTACACAAAAAAACGCAAACAAATCCATACAACATCTTGTTTTCATTAAAAACTATGGCATATAATTTCTCCCATCGTACTTTGTTCCAACCGAATAACAAAAAATAACAAAACCGATGGCGCATATTCAAAAAAAGTGTATTTTTGCACCGTCTTTTTGAGACACCCAAATGGCGGTTGTAGCTCAGTTGGTTAGAGTACCGGATTGTGGTTCCGTGGGTCGTCGGTTCGAATCCGACCTGCCGCCCGAAAGTCTTACAAAACAATAAAAATCAGCGGATTACGGACAGTTTCCGCTGATTTTTTGCGTTTAATCGAGGAAGAAATTTCTTCAGGACTATAAAAAGCCTGTTTTACTCATCAAAATGACACAACAAACCAATTATACGTGTGTGTTTCCATGTTTTTTTTATTTTTGCCGTGAGAATCAAGAACTGATGTTATCGATCTAACGTGTTTGTTCTCAATATTCTTTCGATGAAATTCATAGCATTATGAAATTGAAATACCCCCTTTTATCCTTCTTGCTGCTGATGCAGTGCGGCACCATATCCGCGAAATCGGTGGATATAACCACAGCTTGCACAGTGGCCACCCACTTCTTTGCCATGAAGTTCAGCCACGCACCCGAATCGCTCACTCCTACTGTAGCTTACACTGCTCCAACACTGCGCGGAGAAAATGGCTCAGCTCCCGGTTTCTATGTCTTTAATTTCGAACCTGAAGGCTTTGTCATCGTAGCAGGCGATGATCGTGCGCAACCGATATTGGCTTATTCCGATGAGAGTGCCTTCGTTGCCGACAATATGCCCGACCATATACGCTTTTTTCTGGATGGATACACGGAAGGCATTCGATATATCATTAATAATCAGCAATATAATAAAAAATCTACACAACAACAGTGGAAGGCACTGCTTTCCGGGAATTCTCTCGCGCAAAAAGATGAGACGGTGGTCGTCGGTCCGCTGCTGGGCAACAACGAATGGAACCAAACCAGGTATTACAACGATCTTTGCCCTGCGGATGCGACAGGCCATCCTGCTTACGGCGGTCACGCCGCAGCGGGTTGCGGGGCCCTGGTTATGGGGCAGGTAATGCGCTATTGGCGATTCCCTACCACGGGTACCGGAAGCCACTCCTACACCAGCAACTACGGAACCCTTTCCGCCAATTTCGGGGCAACGACCTATCACTACGAAAGCATGCCCGACCAACTGACAACATCCAATCACCCAGACAGTTGTGTGGAAGCAGTCGCCACTTTGCTGTACCATTGCGGAGTTGCCGTCAATATGAATTACGGTCCATCCGCAAGTGTGGCCAATTCCAACCGCATTGTGTCGGCCCTTTCCACATACTTTCGCTATCCAGCTACCATACAGTATATTGAGCGAGGGAATCTATCGCCGGCCATATGGCTCAATTATTTAAAAAGCGAACTTGACGAAGGAGCCCCCTTCATGTACGGGGGAAGCGGGAACTACGGCGGCCACGTCTGGACTTGCGACGGCTACCAAGACAACGACTTTTTCCACTTCAACTGGGGATGGGGCGGACAGCAAAACGGCTATTTTGCACTAACCAGCTGTAGTTCATACGGTTTCAACAACAACCATGCCATCATCATCGGTATCCGAGGACCGGAACTGCCAGCTTCCGTCGGGGAAAACAGCAGGAAAAACGTCATGGCATTCCCCAATCCTACCCATGGAGTTGTACGAATGCAGACGGAAGGAGAACCCGTCATAGAAGTGCAGGTTTTCGACCCGTTCGGGAAAATGCTATCCCACCAGCTCGTAAATGGGAATGATTTTTCGGTGGACTTGTCTGGCTGTTCTTCGGGAATTTACCTACTTCGACTTATCTCCAGTGAAGGTGTAGAGACGGTCAAAGTTGTCAAGCGGTAATCCCATAAACTATTCCACCCCATAGTCCGCCAAATCCTCCGCCGCCTGCGGCAGATTTTCTTCAAGATGGATATAGGGTTTGACTTTGCGACTGAAGGTACGGAGATAGTAGTCTTGGAGCAAGACCTCCACCTCACGCATTGTTTGCTCTAACTTCTTGGGCTTCAGCTGACACTCCCAAAGCACAATCACTTGCCAGCCGTTCTCCTGCAGAATCCGATAGTTCTTTTGGTCACGTTCCTGGTTACGCCAGATTTTGTTCACCCAAAAATCACGGTTGGTCTTAGGGATTTTGCAACATTCGGAATTTTCGATTTGTAGAGACGTGCCATGGCGCGTCTCTACATTGTGTCCGTGCCAAAAACACCCGTTCACGAAAATCGCCGTCCGGTACTTGCGCATCACGATGTCGGGTTTGCCCGGCACGCCCTTCACGTTGAGGCGGTAGCGGTAGCCGTGTCTCCACAGCCACTGCCGCACGCGCTTCTCGGGCGTGGTGTCCTTGCTGCGGATGCGCGACATACAATAGTGCCGCTGCTGGGGTGTCATGATGTCGGTCATAGGAGGTTATTTGTCAACGTTTTGCACAAGCCCGTATTTTTCGCACAGCCGTTGGAGCGAGCCGTCGGCCTTCATCCGGCGGATGACACTGTTCACCAGCTCCAGCAGGTCGTCCTGCCCTTTGCGCATCAGCACGCCGATCTCTCCGTGGGTGAAAGGGGCGTTCAGAAGCGGCGCCGCCAAGCGTGGGTCGGTCTGCACGTAGTAGGGTGCCTCCGTGATTTCCGAGATCATCACGTCGGCCTCGCCCTCGGCGATGAGCGACGGGATCTCCTCATTGTTCGGGTACACAATGATGGTGGCGTGGGTGAGGTTTTCGTGGGCGAACTGTTCGTTCAGACCGCCGGGGTTCACCATCACCCGCACGTCGGGACGGTCGATGTCGGCCAGCGAATGGAAGCGGGTGGTGTCCGCGGTCCGGCAGAGGATGGTCTTGCCGTTGGCCAAGTACCCCTCGCTCATCAGCATAATGGCGCGCCGGGCATCCGTGATGGTGATGCCCCCGATGGCGAGGTCGAAGGTTTGGGGATTGGCCATAACGTCAGCAGTCAAGGTCGGCCACGAAGTCTGGACAAACTCCACGGGAACTCCGATGCTGTCGGCGATCGTCTGTGCCATCTCGATGCCGAAGCCCCAGTATTCGCCGGTTTCAGGCTCGCAGAAGGTCAGCGGACGGTAGTCGCCGGTGGTGCCGACGAGTAGCTTGCCCCGTTGCTGGATCCGCTCGATGGTCGGACGCGCGACCGAGTACTCCTCGGTGGTGCAGGAGGTCAGGATGACCGCCCCGCCAAAGAGGAGCGGCGTGGCGGCGGAGATGAGGACGGTGGCAAACGCCAGCAGCCAGGTTCTGAATTTTTTCGTTACGAACTTTTTCGTAATAATCATGATGCAAAAATATGAATGATATTGAAACTGACAAGGAAATAATTATCCTCCGCGTATCGTGTGGATTCGCACGGAAATATTAGTGAAAACGCCATCCATACGCTTCCTCCCAACGAAGCGTCTTCTCCGTTTCCGTTTCCGTCTTGATCTGTAGGTCGGCAG
>JAEEGL013754035.1_pt1 | contig 41627 bp, 40 predicted proteins | sample 9134231 | NCBI WGS metagenome assembly JAEEGL01 (sample SAMN16246548, study PRJNA631951) | gut metagenome | biome: gut microbiome; feature: rumen; material: fiber-attached | host: Bos | place: Iran: Karaj | collected 2018-10
ACGCCTTTTTCGCCGCGCAGACGTTTTATATTTGATCCTATATTGCTTTTCATAAATTACCTCCGAATTTTATTGAAACGGCGCCTGTTTCTGATAATATTATAACACGTTTTCGGAATAAGTAAAGCGACCGCTCGGAAAGTATGATTTAACTGCAGGTTAAAAAAATATAGCAATAATAAAAGACGCCTTTAGTTGTAAAGGCGTCTTGATGATTATTATTACTTTTTACCGAACATCCACTGCAGCGTATACAGTATGTATTCATCCCAGAACTCCCAGCAGTGTACGCCGTCAGACTCTCTGTACGTCAGATCGTAACCGTTATCTTCCAATATCTTTTTGAATCTTACGTTCTGGTCGTATAAACCGTCCTGTCTGCCTATTCCGATATATATTCGCGGCTTTATTTCGTCGTTTTTGTGCGCGTCGACGAGCTTTATAAGATCATCCTCGTCCGGCACGGCTTGTCCTTCGCCGAAAATGGCGGTAAACAGTTCGGAACGCTCGCCGCAGAATTCTGATATATCCGTAACTGCGGACAAAGCCGATGCGGCGGCGTATTTATCCGGCTCACGCAAAGCGGCCTTTAGCGCGCCGTAGCCGCCCATCGAGAGACCGGCAATGAAATTGTCCTCGCGCCTGTCGGACACGCGGAAGAATTCGCGCATACGCGCCGGCAGTTCTTTCGTAATATACGTGTAGTAATTACCGCCGTATTTCATATCCGTATAAAAGCTCCTGTGACCGTTCGGCATCACAACGCATATGCCGTATCTTGACGCGTAGCGCTCTATGCTCGTCCTGCGCATCCAGATCGTATGGTCGTCGGACAGACCGTGAAGCAGGTATAATACCTTGTATTTCGTATCTTCGGCTTTATTGCCGATGCCTATTTCGCCGAGGGCTCCCCTCTGCGGTATTACAACGAAAACCTCGCTCTGCATACCGAGAGCCTCGCTGTAGAAATCAAGTGATATAAACGCCATATTTTTATTCCTCCCGTATTTGTATTATAATATATCTTCAAATATTTGTCAAGTAAATACTTGACATTTCCTTTTTAATAAGTTATAATATAATAAAAAAGTATCGGCTTCAGTGATGAACAAAGAAGAAAAAAGGATTTTTTATAAAAAACTCATCGCGCTGACGCTTCCGCTCGCATTTCAGAGCCTTATGCTCGCTTCCGTAGCGGCGGCTGACGCGTTTATGCTCGGACGGCTCGATCAGGATTCGATGTCCTCCGTATCGCTCGCCTCGCAGATACAGTTCATACAGAATATGGTGATTTATTCCGTTACGAGCGCGGGTACGATACTCGGCGCGCAGTACTGGGGCAAGGGCGATAAAAAGACAATAAGCGACGTGTTCTGTCTTATGCTCCGCATAAACGCCGCGGTGTCGGTTTTGTTTTTCATCGGCTGCGTATTCTTTCCGCGGTATCTGATGTATATTTTCGCGCACGAGGAAGTTCTTGTGTCGAGCGGCGCGGAATATCTTAAAATAGCGGGCTTTTCGTACCTTCTGACGGGAATATCCCAGTGTTATCTGTCCATAATGCGTATTAGCGGACACGCCGGAAGAAGCGCTTGGATAAGCTCCGGCGCGGTGGTATTGAACATCGGACTGAACGCCGTGTTCATTTTCGGACTATTCGGGATCCCCGCAATGGGCGTCCGCGGCGCGGCGACGGCTACTCTTATCGCACGCGTGGTCGAGATCATATGGGCTGTCGGTTCATCGTTCGGAAAAACGTTTATACGCCCGGATATAAAACGGCTGTTTTTCCGCGACAAGCTGCTTTCATCGGATTTCCGCAGATGCTGTCTTCCCGTGCTCGGCGCGTCGCTTTTGTGGGGCGTCGGCTTTACCTCGTACACCGCCGTCATGGGACATCTGGGCGGCGACGCGGCGGCGGCAAACTCCGTATCCGCGGTAGTACGTGACCTTATGTGCTGTGTCTGCAACGGTCTTGCGTCCGCGGGAGGTATCGTAGTGGGAAACCGTCTCGGAGAGGGCGACCTTGAAACGGGCAGAAAATACGGCGATAAAATGGTATTCATATCCGTATTGTGCGGGCTTGTTACCGCCGTCATTATAGTTGCGCTGATCCCGCTCGTGCTTATAATCGCAGAGCTGACGGAGCAGGCAAAACAGAATCTGACGGGAATGATGCTGATAATGGCCGTGTATATGATAGCGCGGTGTATAAACACCATTCTGATAAACGGCATTTTTGCCGCGGGCGGAGATACGAAATTCGATATGTACAGCCTCGCCGCCACTATGTGGGGCATCGCCGTACCGCTTTCGTTTTTGTCAGCCTTTGTGTTCGGGTGGAACATATATATCGTTTATTTATTCACGTGTATCGATGAAATAGGCAAGATCCCCTGGGTCATGCTCCATTTCAGAAGACATATATGGGTCAAAGACCTAACAAGAGAAAGAAATATTTTAAAGGAGGACACAAATGAAGTACAGAATTGAGGGAGAACCTTTCCCGGTAGTCCACTGCGAACTTGCCGCGGGCGAGAAAATGATCACCGAAAGCGGCGGTATGAGCTGGATGTCGACGAACATGAAGATGGAAACAACGAGCAACGGCGGTGCGGGAAAAGCGTTCGGCAGAATGTTCTCGGGTGAATCCCTGTTCCAGAACGTCTACACGGCGGAGGGAGGACCTGGTGAGATCTCATTCGCATCGAGCTTTCCGGGCTCTATATTGGCGATACAGATAACGCCGGATAAGCCGATAATCGTGCAGAAAAGAGCGTTTCTCGCATGCGAGCCCACGGTAGAGATGTCCGTATTCTTCCAGAGAAAATTCGGCGCCGGTCTTTTCGGCGGCGAGGGCTTCATCATGCAGAAGCTTACCGGAAACGGCACCGCTTTCATTGAAATAGACGGTCACGCCGTAGAATACGATCTCAAGGCGGGCGAGGAAAAGATACTTGCCACAGGTTATCTCGCAATGATGGAAGCGACCTGTACGATGGATATCGTTTCCGTCGCCGGTCTGAAGAACAAGCTGCTCGGCGGCGAGGGCTTCTTCAACACGATAGTTAAAGGACCGGGCAGGATCATAGTCCAGACGATGCCGGCGTCCAAACTCGCCGTCGCGTTGGGAGTGGGTCAGTCCACGTAAATGAAGAACGCAAAAGACGTCAATGAACGTATAAAGGGCACCGCGGCGTATATTACAGCCGCGGTGCTTGCGGTCGTTCTGACGCTTTTTGCAAGATATGCGGACGGTAATTTTTCCGTCAATACCCCTTTTCATCTGACCGAATTATCGGCGGAGCTGTTAATGATTGTTTCCGTCGCGGTTTATTTGGGCAGGCACGGAAAAGAAGAGAAAAGGAGCATAAAAAAACATCTTTTATTTGCCGCGATACCCGTGATCCTTGCGCTCGCGGCTTGTTTTTATGTACCCGAGGGATATCTGTCGAAAAGCGGCGCGGCGAGCGCCGCGGATATACTTCTGTCGGCTCTGACGGACGATCTTATCCTTTGCAGTCTCGGCTGTCACATCCTTTTGCATAAATGCAGATTCGGCTCATCCGGCGTCGTGCTCATGGTATTGTGCATGTCTTTGTACGAGGCGGCGATCTGCGGACAGACCGGCGAAAAACTGCTCGTACATACTGCCGCCGCGGCGATTATAGGTTATTTTGAAATATATCTGCATCTGTCGACGGAAAGCCCGGTCTTCTGCTGCGTGTTCCGTTTTCTCCTGAACTTTTCGCTTGAATTCACGGAGGAATACTCCGTGTCGGACGAGCCGTTTTTCGGCGAGAAAACGTCCGCGATACTATATATCGCGTCATTATCCGTCATGGTGGTTTTCGCTTTTATATTGAGAAACAGGCTGAAGATGAAACAGATTTATATGGACGGTGAGAAATAAAAAAACGCCTTCAGGCGTTTTTGCGTTAAGATGATCCGGGATCTGATCAGCCGTTATCGGGCAGATTCAGCTTGACGTATCCCTGTTCCGATTTGCAGAGAGGGCAGGTCTTCGGAGCTTCAAGTCCCGTTTCCTCGTGACCGCATCTGCTGCATTTCCATTTTGTCGGCGCGCCGCGCTTGTACATGGTATTTTCGGAAAGCTGCTGTCTTATATTATTTAACTGCATCATATGACAATGCTCCACGGCGGCGACGAGCTCGAACAGAGAGGCCTCGTTCTCAAAGCCCTCGTCGCGGGCGGTCTTCGCGTATTCCGCGTATATTTGCACGCTTTCCGAATATTCGGTGTCAGCGGCGAGCTCGAGATTCTGCATAAGATCCCATTTTTCTTTGAACGGATAACCCGCGTTGACGTTTTGATTGTTTATTATCCCGTTATCCGCGCTCTGTATCGCCGTGTAAAACATCCTCGCGTGGTAAAACTCGTTTTTTGATATTTCGTTCAGCGCGCATTCCACCTCGTATAATCCCGCGGTTTTTGCGCCGTACGCCATAAACTTATACCGCACGTGGCTTTGACATTCGCCCGCAAAGGCGTTTACCAGATTTTGATACGTTCTGCTGTTTTTCAGCTCCATAACGATACCCCCTTGTTTTTTTATTATTTTTATCAAAACGCGCGGGAAAATTCAAAAAATAAAATAATTTAAAGAGTCATTAACCTATTTGTAACAAAGAAAACTTCTATATATATTATAATATAACGATAAACATTGTAAAGGAGCGGACGGCGTGAAAAAGTACAAGCTCAACGTAACAGGCTGTGAAAGCGCAAAGGAATATCTGCTGTCCGCGCTTGAGGGCGGTTATCTGTCACACGCTTATATAATAGAGGGCGCGCCCGGCAGCGGAAGGCACACGCTTTTGTACGGGCTTTTGAAAGCCATGGCGTGCGAGAGTGAAAACGCGCCGTGCGGCGTATGCGGAAGCTGCGTCAAAATATCCGCGGGCGTCTGCGTTGATATTTATACCATAAGAGCCGCGGAGGGCAAAACGGAGCTCACGGTTGATCTCATTCGCGGTATATACGACACGGTAGGACTGATGCCGAACGACCTGCCCTTCAAAGCGTATATAATCGAGGACGGCGAGAGGATGAACGGCAGCGCGCAGAACGCGTTTCTGAAGCTGTTTGAGGAGCCGCCGGAGGACGTATATTTCTTTATAATAACAAACGACGCGGGAAGCCTTCTGCCCACGATAAGATCGAGAGCCCTTACTCTGCGTACGGAAAGGCTCGGCACCGCGGATATGTTCAGCGTGCTTTCCGCGGCCGGCATACCCGAAAACGAAAAGAGCAGAGCCGCCGTATCGATGGCGGACGGCTCGGCGGGAGAGGCGATTCGCATCTATAACGATTCGTCCGATCTCATATCGGCGAGAAAAGCCGCCGACGCTCTGCTTGACGCTTTGCTTTTATCCGGCGGAAAAAAGCTTTCTTTCGTCAATCAGAATCATAAAAGCATAAAAAAACTTGAGGATCTTTACTCCGTTTACTCCCTTGTTCAGAGAGCCGTACGCGATATAATGATGTACAGACTCGGAGAGGACGGACAGACGCTTTATTTCACGAACAAGGATCAGGCGGAGAATTATTCGTATAATATTTCAGACAAAGCGGTACTGCGCGTAAATGACGTTATAAACGAGCTGCTCTGCACCTCGGACGTTCCGATAAATCTGCCGCTTGCGCTGACGGAATTTGCGTCACGCGTATGGGACGCGCATCTTATTTAGCCGGACAGGCGTTGAAACTTCATACGGTGCGGTGCCGTATGATTTATGACACGCGGGCGGTTTTGCCCATCACCGCAATGAAAGGAAGAAGAAAAAGTGAACGACAGAAGAAATAAAAGGCATTTCAATCATCATTTTAAAGGCGGCGTTTCCGCGCCCGAGAGGGAGGCGGTGAAAAAGCCCGCGTCGGAATACGCGGCGCCGGATTTTATCCTGCCGGAGAACTGGTTTGACGTATCGGAGCCGGAGCCCGAGGCGGCGACGGTCTGCGGTATACGCTTCAAGGAGGGCGGCAAGGTCTATTTCTTTGACCCGAACGGCTTTGCTCTGAACGCGGGAGACCGCGTTATCGTCGAGACGGTGCGCGGCGTTGAATACGGTGAGGTCGCCCATTCAAACAAAACCGTCAGCGTCATACAGCTCGTAAGCCCGCTTAAGCCCGTGCTCCGCCGCGCCACGGAGGAGGACGACAGGCACAAAGCGGAAAACGACGTAAGGGAAAAGGAAGCTTTTACCGTATGCGAGGAGATGATAAAAGCCCACGGGCTTGAAATGAAGCTCGTTGAGGCGGAATACACGTTCGACAACTCAAAAATGCTGTTCTACTTCACCTCCGAGTCGCGCGTTGATTTCAGAGACCTCGTAAAGGATCTTGCATCCGTTTTCAGAACGAGGATAGAATTAAGACAAATAGGCATAAGAGACGAGGCGAAGCTCATAGGAGGCCTTGGCGTATGCGGCAGAGCAGTATGCTGCCACGCGTTCCTTGACGATTTCGGACAGGTCTCGATAAAAATGGCGAAGGAACAGAATCTTTCGCTCAACACCGCGAAGATATCCGGTACGTGCGGCAGACTTATGTGCTGTCTGCGATACGAGCACGAAACGTACGAGGAGGAGATAGCAAAGACGCCGAAGATCGACGCGCTCGTCAGAACGGACGACGGCGACGGCGTGGTCGTTGAGGTAGTGCCGCTTCAGGGGCTCGTCAAGGTACAGCTGTCCGCAAATCCGGACGCTGCTCCCAAAACGTACAACCGCGACGACGTAAAGATCATAGGCTACGTCAAGAAGGAAGTAAAACCGCAGACCAAATAAGTATTCGGAGGTTAGCCGTATGGCGGAAGGGCACAGAGGCAGGCTCAAGGAAAGGTTCAAAAACGACGGTCTTGACCGCTTCAACGAGATAAACGCGCTCGAGCTTCTCTTATTCTATACTATACCGCGGCAGGATACGAATCCCGTGGCACACCGCCTGCTTGACAGGTTCGGCAGCTTTTCAGCCGTGCTCGACGCGGATTATGACGATCTCATCGAAGTGAACGGCGTATCCGACCACACCGCGACGTTTCTTAAGCTTCTGCCCGAGACGGCGAGATATTACCAGAGCAACAAACTCAGATCGCGTCTTGAGCTGTCCACGCTTTCCGACATAGGCGAATTTCTCGTAAGAAAATACGTCGGCGTGATCAAAGAAACGGTCTATATGCTTATGCTCGACAACAAGCGCTGTCTTTTAGGCGTTGAGCTTGTTCACGAGGGGTCCGTAAGCTCTGCGGCGGTGTCCGTCCGCAAAATGGCTGAAACGGCGCTCAAAAAACGCGCGGCGTTCGTTGTGATAGCTCACAATCATCCGTCCGGTCTTGCGATACCGTCTCCCGAGGATCTGCTCGTCACCAAAAACATGAAAGCGGCGTTCGACACGCTTGAGATACAGTTTGTCGATCACTTTATAGTTGCGGAAAACAAATACTGCGCCATAATAAACAAAATGGTATGAATAATGGATAAATTCAAACTCGTATCCGATTACAAACCCACGGGCGATCAGCCGCGGGCGATAGAGGAGCTTACCGAGGGGATCCTGCGCGGCGACCGTATGCAGACGCTGTTAGGCGTCACGGGCTCGGGCAAGACCTTCACGATGGCAAATATCATAGCAAACGTCAACAGACCCACGCTCGTGCTTGCGCACAACAAAACGCTTGCGGCGCAGCTTTGCCTTGAATTCCGCGAGTTTTTTCCGGAAAACGCCGTCGGTTACTTTGTTTCATATTACGATTATTATCAGCCGGAGGCGTATATCCCCGGTAAGGATTTGTATATTGAAAAGGATTCTTTGATAAACGACGAGATAGACAAGCTGCGCCACAGCGCAACTTCCTCGCTTTTCGAGAGGCGCGACGTCATAATCGTTTCCTCCGTTTCCTGCATCTACTCTCTCGGCGATCCCGTGGAGTACAGCGATCTTATGGTATCGATAAGACCCGGTATGCAGATAGACAGAAACGAGTTCCTGAGGCGTCTCGTTTCCATAAACTATGAGAGGAACGATATAAATTTCGTACGCGATAAATTCAGAGTCCGCGGAGATACGGTCGAGGTCTTTCCTTCAAACGAGGGGGAAAACGCTCTGCGCGTCGAATTCTTCGGCGACGAGATAGACAGGATATCGGAGATAAATTCGCTCACCGGCGCCGTGCTCCGCAGGATCTCGTATGCCGCCATATATCCCGCCACGCATTACGCCGTCTCGGACGAAAAGCGTCTTGCCGCGCTCGATCAGATACGCGACGAGATGGAGGAGAGGGTGGAATTCTTTGAGGCGCAGGGCAAATTCCTTGAGGCGCAGAGAATAAGGACAAGGACGGAATACGACCTTGAAATGATCTCCGAGGTCGGCTACTGCTCGGGCGTTGAAAACTATTCGCGTATATTCTCGGGACGCGCGCCCGGCACAACGCCTTTCTGTCTGCTCGATTATTTCCCGGACGATTATCTTATGTTCGTGGACGAATCTCACGCAACACTCCCGCAGGTGCGCGGAATGAGCGCGGGCGACAGGGCGAGAAAACAGAACCTCGTTGACTACGGCTTCCGTCTCCCGTTGGCGTTCGACAACAGACCGCTCGTGTTCGAGGAGTTCGAGCAGAAGATAAACCAGGCGATATTCGTTTCGGCAACTCCCGGCGATTATGAAAAAGAGCATTCCGCGTCAATATCGGAACAGCTTATAAGACCCACGGGACTTACGGATCCCGAAATAGAGGTAAGACCCATTGAAGGTCAGGTCGACGATCTTTTAGGTGAGATAAGACAGAGAACGGAGCGCGGGGAGCGCGTCCTCGTCACAACTCTTACGACGAAAATGGCGGAGGATCTGACGGAATATATACAAAGCCACGGTATAAAGGTGCAGTATATACACCACGAGGTGGAGACGATGGAGCGTACGGAAATACTGCGCGACCTGCGTCTCGGCGTCTATGACGTGCTCGTCGGCATAAATCTGCTCCGCGAGGGACTCGATCTGCCGGAGGTATCGCTCGTCGCCATACTCGACGCGGACAAAGAGGGGCTTCTGCGCTCCGAGGTCTCGCTCATACAGACGATAGGACGCGCCGCAAGGCATGAAAACGGCAAGGTCATAATGTACGCGGACACGGTAACACAGTCGATGCGCCGCGCGATAGACGAGACAGACAGAAGAAGAACGATACAGAAAAAGTATAACGAAGAACACAACATCACGCCGCATACGGTCGTCAAATCAGTACGCGACGTCATAGAAATAGCAGAAAACGAAAACAAGAGCAAGAAAAAGAGAACGGAAAAACACGATAAGAAGCTTAATGAGAACGAGCGCGGCAAGCTGATAGAAGAGCTTACCGCAAAAATGCGCCGGGCGGCGAAGGAGCTGCGATTTGAGGAGGCGGCGGCGTACCGCGACAGGATAAGAGATCTAACGAGATGAGCGATTTGATATACAGCGAAACGGAAGAGAAGAACAGAGTTGAAAAAAGCACTCTGTATCTTGTCGCCACGCCTATAGGCAATCTGTCCGACATTACGTACAGAGCCGTAAAAGTCCTGTCAAACGTAGATTTTATAGCCGCGGAGGACACGCGGAACACGCCGAAGCTCCTTTCAAAATACGATATAAAAAAGCCGCTCGTCAGCTATTTTGAGCATAACAAGCGCGAGAAGGGCGAGTATATAGTATCGAGACTTCTTTCGGGCGAATCCTGCGCTCTCGTTACGGACGCGGGCACTCCCGCTATAAGCGACCCCGGAGAGGATCTTGTCGTCCTTTGCCGCGAGCGTGGGATAAAGGTCGTCAGCATCCCCGGCGCCTGCGCCGCTATAACGGCTCTCACGCTGTCGGGTCTGCCGGCGCGCCGCTTCTGCTTTGAGGGCTTTTTGCCTAGCGCGAAAACCGAGCGTAAACAGCGCCTGAAGGAGCTTGAAGCGGAGAAAAGAACGATAATAATATACGAAGCCCCGCACCGGCTGTTATCAACGCTCGACGATATTTACGCAGCTTTGGGCGACAGGAAAATAGCGCTGTGCCGGGAGCTTACAAAGATAAACGAGGAGACGGATTTCACCACCGTTTCCGCGGCTATAGCTTCATATAAAGAAAAACAGCCGCGCGGCGAATACGCGCTCGTTATCGACGGCGCGGCACAGAGCGCCGAAAAAGAATTTGATATGAGCGTACAGGAGCACGTCGAAATGTATATATCGCAGGGGATGAGCAAAATGGACGCCATAAAAGCGGCGGCAAAGGACAGAGGCGTGCCGAAATCACAGGTGTATGCGGAGATAAACAAATGAGGATATATAACGCAAAGGTATATGATACGGAAAGCAGAGCATTTTTTTCCGGCTCCGTATCGTTTGATAACGGGATAATAATCGAAATATCGGATAAAAAAGACGGCGACGTAGACGCGCACGGCGCGTATCTTTTGCCCGGACTGATAGACGTACACAGCCACGGCAGAGGCGGCGTTGACTTTATGAACGCCTCGCCTTCCGATATGGAAAAGAGCTTTGAATTATACTTAAGGCACGGCGTGACGACAGTCTTTCCGTGCGTGATGACCGCGCCGTACGACGATATATTAAAAGCCGTAGACAACATAAAAAACACAAAAACGGATATAAACGTTGACGGCATACACGTTGAGGGACCTTATATCTCAAAAAAACGCCCCGGCTGTCACACCGTATCGCAGCTGCGCCCGCTGTACTGCGACGAGGCGAGGAAGATAACGGAGAGGATAAAGCCGTATAAAGCGCATTTTACGGTCGCGCCCGAGCTTGAAGGCGCGGATATGTTCATAAAAACGCTTAATAAATACGGCGCGACGGTCGGCATAGGTCATTCCGACTGCAAATTTGACGAGGCTATGCACGCGCTCGACCTCGGCTGCGTGTCGTTTACGCATACCTACAACGCCATGCGCGAGCTTAAGCACAGAGAGCCGGGTACGGTCGGCGCGGCGCTTTCCGGACGCGCGTACGCGGAATTCATATGCGACCTTTTCCACGTCTGTCCGCCCGTTATTGATATATCATACAAAGCGCTCGGTTGTGAGAAATTCGTCGTCATCTCGGACTCCATAGCCGCCGCGGATATGCCCGACGGCGAATATTATCTGTCCGGTATGCGCGTGAACGTCAAAGACGGAAAGGCGATAAACGACGACGGCGCGATAGCGGGATCGACCACCAATATATTCGACGGACTGAAAAATCTTTATAAAACGACAAACGCGCCGTTTGAGGACGTCGTTTTAACGGCCACCGCAAATCCCGCAAAGCAGGTCGGCGTATATGACAGGACCGGCTCGATTGCCGCGGGTAAACGAGCGGATATGATCCTGACGGATAAAGAAAACGTGCTTCTTACGGTAAGCCGCGGAAAAATAATCCGGAATTGATAATTATTTCAAATAACCGTCCATAATGAATAAAAAAACGGAGCGGAAAATGACGGGAAATACAGCTTATATCGGCGAAATACAAAAAAATCAGAGCTTTAAAGGAATGAAGCAGAACAAATATTTCAAATCGGAAGCGAAAAGAGCGCTTTTTGCGGCGGATAACCTTTACAAAGCCGTTATCGCGCATTTACTGTGCGGAGTCATAAGCGGCGGCTTTCTGTACATGACGTTTTTCGTGCCGGATCTTTCCGTCGTCTTCTTTGCCGATTTTATCGGCGAGATGTCCGCAAAGCTTTTGTCGACCGTCGTTACGGTGATCCTTGCGGTTTTGTTCTCGTTTTTCCTGTTCGCTTTTTTTCTCGGCGCCTACACGTTTTCCGCCGGAATGAGATCGGATACGGACAGCACGCCCGGAGCGCCGGATCCGTCGGATTTGTCGGAGCTTCTGTCGCCCGTCAACAGTATGAGGCATCTCGGACGCACGCTCACGCTTTATTTCATATACGCGTTTGAGATCATAATCGCCGTATCGCCGTCCGTGTTCGTCATACTTTATTCGGACGCGATAGGTATCGGAAAATTCACGGCGGCTCTGATGAATACCGTCGCAGTTGCCTGCTCGCTTTTCATTTTTCTGTTCTTTACGGCTCTGTTGACACCCTTGCCGTACGTATTGAAAGAGGACGACGGGATAGGCGCGTTTTCGGCGTATAGAAAAAGCGCTGCCGCCGCAATGTGCGGGATCTGGCGGATCTACTCGCTTTTCTTCTCGTTCATACCGCTGATCCTCGTGTCCGCTCTGACGTTCGGCGTGCTTTACTTTGCGTATTCGCTGCCGTACATGACCGCCGCGTTTGCCAAAGCGGGCGAATATCTTTATTATATAGAAAATCCCGAAAGGAGACATATAAATGAATAAACCGAAATGTTATCTTACGACCGCCATTCCGTACGCTTCAAGAAAGCCGCATATCGGAAATACTTACGATATAATCTTAGCGGACTGCTATAAAAGATATAAGCAGCTCTGCGGCTTCGACGCATTTTTAAGCACCGGAACGGACGAGCACGGTCAGAAAATAGAGGAATACGCAAAGGAGGCGCAGACTACGCCGAAGGAATACGCGGACGGCGTATCCAATCAGATAAAACAGATCTGGGATCTTGTCGGCGCTCAGTACGACGTGTTTATAAAAACTACGGACGCACACCATGAAAAAGCCGCCGCAAACCTCTTTGACAAATTTCTGAAGCAGGGCGACATATATAAAAGCGAATACGAAGGCTGGTACTGCGTTCCGGACGAGACGTTTCTGACGGAAACCCAGGTGGTTGACGGCAAATGTCCCGAATGCGGACGTCCCGTTATATGGGCGAAAGAGGAAGCGTACTATTTCAGAATGAGCAAATACGCGGACGCGCTGATGAAGTATTACGACGAGCATCCCGATTTTATAATCCCCGAATCCCGCAAAAAAGAAATGGTCAACAATTTCTTAAAGCCCGGACTTCAGGACCTCTGCGTTACGAGAAGCTCGTTCAAATGGGGCATCCCCGTCAAAAATGACAGCAAACACGTTTTATACGTATGGATGGACGCGCTCATAAACTACATCACCGCGCTCGGCTACGATCCCGAAAACGCGGAACAGCCGGAGAATTTCAAAAAATACTGGCCCGCGGACGTTCATTTCATCGGTAAAGACATACTCCGATTCCACAGTATCTACTGGCCCATATTCTTAATGGCGGCGGGTCTGCCTCTGCCTAAACAGATATTCGCGCATCCGTGGCTTTTGTCGGGAGTTGACAAAATGTCAAAATCCCGCGGCAACGTCATATACGCGGACGATCTCATAAAGGTCTTCGGACGCGACGGCTGCCGTTACTATTCACTTGCGGAGATGCCGTTTTCATCCGACGGAACGATAACGTACGAAAACGTGATATCACGTTATAACTCGGATCTTGCCAATATTTTAGGCAACCTTGTCAAGCGTACGGAGTCTATGACCGTCAAGTATTTCGGCGGCGTCATACCCGCGCCGGGCGATGAAACCGAGCTTGACCGCGACCTTAAGGATACCGTGATATCCTCCGTTAAAAAATACAGAGAGCTTATGGATAAATTCATGGTGTCCGACGCGCTTGACGCCGTGTTTACCGCGCTTCGCCGCGCCAACAAGTATATTGACGAGACGACTCCGTGGATACTTGCAAAAACGGACGAGGGCAGAGCAAGACTTGCGTCGGTACTCTATAATCTGCTTGAGACCATACGCGTCTGCGCGCTCTTACTGAAGCCCGCGATACCCGACAGCGCGGATAAGATACTTGCCGCTCTCGGCGCGGAAAACGACGATTTCAGCCGTACCGAAGAATTCGGTATGCTTGAAGCGGGGCGTACCATAACGGAGGGAGAAGCGCTTTTCAGCCGTCTTGACGAGACAAAGGTACTTGAGGAACTGAACAGAAAAGACGAGCCCGAGGTGAAAAAACCCGAGGGAGAGCCCGAAATAGAATTCGACGATTTTGTAAAGGTCGAAATGAGAACGGCTGAGATACTTGAATGCGAGCCCGTTCCGAAATCGAAAAAGCTGCTTAAGCTGAAGCTCGATCTCGGATATGAACAGAGACAAGTGCTCTCCGGTATAGCGCAGTACTACACGCCGGACGAGCTTAAAGGCAAAAAGGTCATAGTCGTCGCAAACCTCAAACCGAGGATGATGATGGGTTTTGAATCCAAGGGAATGGTCCTCGCGTCAAGCGCGGAGGGCGACACGGTCCGCGTGATATTCCTCGATCCCGAGACGCCGAACGGACAGAGAATAAGCTGATGATATTCGACACGCACGCCCATTACGACGACGTTAAATTTGACACGGACAGATATGAACTGCTCGACGGGCTTTTCGGATCCTCTGTTTCCGGAGTTCTTAACTGCGCCACGGCAACGGAGAATTTCAGCGCGACGCTTGAATTGTGCGGAAAATACGAAAAGGTGTATGCCGCGCTCGGCATACACCCGTCCGACTGTTACAGATACGAGTCTTTATCCGACAGTTTGCAGATTTTATCGGATACGGTAAAGAAAAACGACGTCCGGGCTCTCGGCGAGATAGGGCTTGACTATCATTATGATTTTTCACCGAGGGACGTTCAGCTTGCGTATTTCAAAGCGCAGCTTGAGCTTGCGGAGAAGCTCGGTCTGCCCGCGGTCATTCACGACAGGGAAGCGCACGGCGACGTGTTTGAACAACTGCGCGGTTTCCGGGGTACGGCTGTTATCCACAGCTGCTCCGAGAGCGCGGAAACGGTGCGTCAGCTTTGCAGAAAAGGTCATTATATCTCATTTTCCGGCTCCGTCACGTTCAAAAACGCAAGCTCCGTAAGAGAAGCCGCAAAAGCCGTGCCGGATGAGCTTCTGCTCGTTGAAACGGACGCGCCGTACATGGCGCCCGTACCCGTACGCGGGCAGAGGAACGACAGCGGAAATATAAAATATATCATTTCCGTGCTGGCCGGGATCAGAGGCGATACCGCCGGGAATATAGAGAGAATCACGGAAGAAAACGCCAAAAAACTCTTTAAGATCGGCTGATCATATCTATTATTTCAACAAATCTTTCCGCTTCCTCTTTTGTGTTGAAAACGGAGAAACCGAGCCTTACGGCGCCGTCTCTTCCGGTATATTTATGCGCGTCGGGCGCACAGTGAAAACCCGCGCGCACGCAAATACCGTATCCGTCAAGCAGACGCCCCGTTCGCTCGCTCGGGATCCCGTTCACGTTGAAGCAGAGAACGGACCCCGCGTTTTTATGATATACCGTGATTTTGTCGTTTTCCGACAGCATCGAAAGAATATAAGAGCATATTTCGTGCTCTTTTTTTCTTATGTTCGATATCCCCTTTTTTTTGACAAAATCGACGCCCGCGGATAACGCCGCTATTGAAACGGACGGAAGAGTCCCCGCCTCAAGTTTCTCCGGCGGATCCTCCGGCATGGACGCTTCAAATGAGTTTATCCCGCTTCCGCCGTATAAAAGCGGTCTTATACGCGATACGTCAAAGGACGGCGACAGTATCAGAGCGCCGCATCCCGTTATTCCGTACAAGCCCTTGTGCGCGGGTATGCAGAGAACGTCCACGTTGTCTTTTACAACGTCTATATCGTATATCCCCGCCGCCTGCGCTCCGTCCGCTATGAATAAAACGCCTTTCTCACGGCATAAGGCTCCTATTTCGCGGTACGGCAGAACAAGCGGAAAAACGTTTGACGCGCACGTGCATACGACCGCCGAGGCGCCTTTTTTTATCCCGTCGCCGATCTGCGATAAGATCGTGTCTTTGTCTGAAAAAGCGTCAAAAAACAACGTCTCTGCACCCGCGGCGATAAGCGGTCTGCGTACGGAATTATGCTCTATATTGCTTGTGATCACCTTGTCTTTTCGCCTTATACAGCCGAATATCGCCGTATTCAGCGCCTCCGTACAGCCCGAGGTAAAGCAGACGCGCGACGGGTCGTTTATACCGAAAAAGCCCGCCGTCTTTTTTCTGCATTCATATACGACTTCCGCCGCCGCCATTGAAAGACGGTGACCGCCCCTGCCCGCGTTCCCGCCGCTGTGTTTTATAAACCCGTTTACCGCGTCGACGACGCAGCCGGGCTTCGGATACGTCGTCGCCGCGTTGTCAAAATAGATCACGGCTCGGTAAAAGGTATCCCCGATCCGATAAGCGCCGACCTTGCGGCGCCGCGGTCCCTTTCATCTGTTTCTATACCGTATCTGCACCCTCTTTTCGTCTCGTTTCCGTCAAGCCGTAAGATTTTTGATTTTATACCGTACAGATCAAGCGCGTCCTTTGCCTTGTACGCGTACGTAAGCGAGGACAGCGCGAAAAATCTTCTTTTCATGTGTTATTGTCCTTGTCAATATTGCGGTCGCCCGCATTATCATTATATGACCGGAAAAAGAAAAAAGCCGCTTGGCTATATCTGCGGCATATCCTCGTGATCCGGCTTTTTCGGCGTCCGCGGGACACGTTTCAGCGGATCGTATATGAATTTGCGGCACTTGTATCCGCATTTTACGATGCCTTTTATATCACAGCACATAACGTCGCGGTCATAGGACGGCGCGGCGTGCTCACAGTATAAACATATTTTTTCGTATTCGGCTTCCATATACGTTTCCTCTTTGATTTGTACGTATCATTTTACCACCGTAAATCAAAAAAGTCAAGACAAAATATGAGGATATATGATAAAAAATGCGATAAAAGATACAAAAGTCTGAAAAATCTTGCCGCAAACGTAATATTTGACGCTCAACCCCGCCCGCTTTGACACTGCCGTCACCTGGGAGGCGACGCACAAACCGGAAAAGGACGATGCGGCGCACAGTAAAGAAGCCGTCAGTCTGCCGCCGGCGCCTGCGCCCGCAAGCGCTGAAGCGCCCGACGTAAGCTCGATAAAGGGCGGCAGAACGTGCGAAACGTATGGTACTGGTATCAGCGTCAGAGCGGAGCAGACGACGGAATAAATGATTATGAAAAAACAGATATTCAAAGCCGCCGCGCCGCAGGATAGGACCGATCTGCCGAATGAAAAATCCGTCTGCACCTCCGTCGTTTCTTTTTGTTTTAAACAGGTCTTTTTACGCAAAAGCACCGCCCATAACACGGCGGAACAGACGTTTACGGCGTAACATATAAGACCCGTGCGGCGTGAACCGAGAAGTCCGCCGATATAGGTCATCATAAAAGCCGGCGTGGCGTTGTTCGTATACGAAATAAGGACCTCCGCTTCGGCTCTGCATATCTCACCTTTTATATAAAGCCCAGAGGCGCCCGCCGCGCCTGTCGGATAACCGCCGAAGAGACCGAGCAGGAATATCCCCGCCCCGCTGTAAGAAAGATTGAAAAGCCGCGCCAGCGGTTTTGCGGCGGTCTTGCCGAGAAACGCGCAGATTCCGGAAGAAATAAGCATCTCCGCAGCCACGGAGAACGGGAAAACCGTGGTGAATATGACCTCAAGGCATACGGAAAGCGCCGCCCTCGCCGCCTCTTTTGCCGCACCGCCGAAAACGAGCAGATAAGCGGTGTATATAACGGTGAACAAAACGCCGCAAACGTATTTTATTTTATCTTCTGATCCGCTCACATTCGCCCTCTTTTCCGTCATATAAACCGTTTTAATCCAATATATTTAACAAAAACCGATATTATTACGGAGGCGTCCGGATGAGGGATAAAAACGGCATAACGAAAAACGGTTACAGGATAAACGAGCTCGGCGTATATATCTACGGTCAGCGCGCCGTCGTGACGGACGGAGGCGCGGAGATACTCGATTATACAAAGGAACGCGTCGTGTTCAGAACGCCGAAAAAACGGGTAAATCTCGTCATATCGGGAAAAGAACTGACCGTCAGAGCGGCGGGAAACCGCGTATGCGAGATTTGCGGTCTCATACAGTCGGTAAAGTACGAAGAGGTAAAACCGGATGTTTAAGCTGCTTGAATATATAATAGGCTTCAGATATATGAAAACGCGCGGCGGCGAAAAAAACGCGGCGCTTTCGTATATGCAGAAAAACAACGTTATCTTTTCGGATCTTACGGAAAAGGACGGCGAGGCGTATTTCAAAACCGTCGGCAGGCTTGATAAAAACCTGTTGAAATACGCCGATACCGTATCGGAAAAAGGGCTTTTGCGTGATATCAAACGGAGCCTTTACCGTCCCGGTCTGTACTTCGGCGCGCTGTTTTTCATAACGGCGCTTATACTGTCGGACAGCGTTATATGGGAGGTAAGGTACGCGCCGAAGGGCGGTGAGAACGTGGAGATGATAAGCGCGCTGGCGGCTGAAAACGGACTTAAAAGCGGCGTTTTCAAATCGTCCGTCAACAAGGAAAACATAGAAAATCTCATAATGCTGAAATGTCCGGACGTATCTTACGTGAACGTAGATATCAAGGGTACGGTCGCCACGGTCGTGACGGACGAGCGCGTTTTGTTTTATCACAAAAAGGACGACGGAAAAACCGACCTTTTCGCGTCGGAGGACGGATATATTATCCGCTGTGAAACGTTTGCGGGAAAGACAGTTTGCGAAAAAGGACAGACGGTCAGAAAAGGAGATCTGCTTATCACCGGGACATACGACACGTTTCACCACGGGACCGTCACCGTGAAGGCGAGGGGAGCTGTTTACGCGCTCGTTAAACGCAGTTTTTTATGCGAATGTCCCGATACGGAATACGAAAAAGCATACACGGGAAAAGAGTTCATAAAAAGATCATATAAGATATTCTCGTACGGAGATGAGAACGGCGCGGAATACGAAAAAGATAAATACGACAAAACGACGGATGAAAAAAGCGTTTCGGTTTTCTCCTTCGTCACCCTGCCGATAAAGGTCAGGACAGACACTTACCGCGAATATACTCTGATCAGGAGGAAAATAAGCGAAAGGGAGGCAAACGACAGATTGGATAAAACGTATGAAAAACAGCTTGCCGGAATAACGGCGGACGGACAGATTAAAGAGCAGGATGTGAAGAGATATTACGAGAGAGGCAGCTATAAGCTGTACTGCGAGGTATGGCTTATTACAAATATAGCAAAATAATATATCATAATAGATTATTTTATTGTAATTTTATCGTTTTTGCTATTGCAAAATACAAAAATATGTGTTATGATAAAATGAAAGTAACTGTGTGGGTTGGTTTTTTATGATCTCAAAAACTGTATTATCAAATACGATGGACGAAGCGGTAAAGGTCTTCGGCGTTTACAACTGCTACGCCGAGAGGCTCGAGCAGGCTTTTTCCGTAAGGATATCTGGCAAGGACACGGAGAAGACCGCGGGACTTGCGATAGTCGTATCGGGCGAGGACGCGGACAACGTTGAAAAAGCGTGCTCCGCGGTGAATTCGCTTTTGAAAATAGCGCGGCTGAACGACGATATAACGGATCAGAACGTAGACTACGTTATTTCAATGGTGAACGATGGCAGAGAAAACGAGCTTTCGTCATACGACGACGAATGTATCTGCATCACCACGCGCGGCAAGCCCATAAAGGCGAAGACCGTGGGACAGAAGAAATATATAGAGGCGATAAAGAAAAACACGGTGGTGCTGGGCGTCGGTCCCGCGGGAACGGGCAAAACGTTTCTGGCGGTCGCAATGGCGACAAAAGCGCTCCGCGCCAAAGAGATAAACCGTATAATCCTGACGCGTCCGGCGGTCGAGGCGGGAGAGAAGCTCGGATTTCTGCCCGGTGATCTGCAGAACAAAATAGACCCGTATCTGCGTCCGCTTTACGACGCGCTGTATGAGATGCTGGGTGCGGAAACGTATCAGAAATACGTGGAAAAAGGAACTATCGAGATAGCTCCGCTCGCGTATATGCGCGGCAGGACGCTTGACGATTCGTTTATAATCCTTGACGAGGCGCAGAATACGACGCCCGAACAGATGAAAATGTTTCTGACGCGCCTCGGCTTCAATTCCAAAGCCATAGTCACGGGCGACATAACGCAGACGGACCTGCCGTTCGGCAAAAAGAGCGGACTGAAAGAGGCGATCAAGGTGCTTGACGGCATTGACGATATAGCCGTGCACCGCTTTACCGAAAAGGACGTCGTACGCCACAGGCTCGTTCAGAAGATCATTACGGCGTATGAAAGATACGAAAGACAAAACGAAGTAAAAGCGGCGGAAGAAAACGAAAAAAGAATAAAAAGATATGTGAGGAACAAATGAGTACGCATAAGATCTATATCAAAAACGAACAGGACAAGGAAGCGTATACGCCCGCGATGCGCTCGTACATACAGGCGGCGGTAAGGGACACACTCGAACACGAGAGCTTTGAAGACCTTTGCGAGATCTCCGTAACGCTGACCGATAACGACGGGATCAGGAAACTGAACGCGGAATACAGAAACAACGACAAAGAAACGGACGTGCTGTCGTTCCCGCTGTTTGACGGCGAATATACGGAAGAGGATCTTGTCGACGGATATCTGCCTCTCGGAGATATAGTGATATCTCTTGAGAAGGCGAGAGAACAGGCGGAAACCATAGGGCATAACATAAACGTTGAGGTCGCGTTCTTGTGCGTCCACTCAACGCTTCATCTTCTCGGCTACGACCATGAGACCTCGCCCGAAGACGAGGCGGAAATGTTTTCCGTACAGGAAAAAATAATGGAGAGATTCAGAGAATAATGGAAGATAACAGAAAATGCGGGTTTGTGGCTATAATAGGCCGCCCGAACGTAGGTAAATCAACGCTTTTGAACACGATGCTCGGCGAGAAGATCGCCATAGTGTCAAAAAAGCCGCAGACGACGAGGACGTCGATAACGGGAATTCTGACCGAGGGCGATACTCAGTATATTTTCATAGACACGCCCGGCATACACAAACCGAGGACGAGACTCGGCGACTATATGGTCAGATCCGCGTATTCGTCGATCTCCGGCGCTGACGTCATACTGTTCGTCGTTGAAGCGGACAGCAAGCCGTCTCCCACGGAAACGGGCATCATAGACAAGCTTAAAAAGCAAAGCGCCCCCGTTTATCTCATAATAAACAAAACGGACGCAAAGAGCAAGGAGAAACTGGGACAGACGATACTCGATTATTCGCCTCTGATGAACTTTGCCGACGTGATACCCGTATCCGCGCTCAAAAACGACGGCGTAGATATAATCTTATCCGAGATAAAGGAGCATTTCAAAGAGCCCCGCTTCTTCTTCCCGGAGGATATGATAACGGATCAGCCCGAGAGGATGATCGCCGCTGAAATAATAAGAGAAAAAATACTGCGTCTTACTGACGACGAGATACCGCACGGAGTCGCCGTAACGATAGAGGACTTCAAGGAGAAGAAAGACCTCGTCTCAATACGCGCGGAGATATTCTGCGAAAAAGCGTCTCATAAAGGCATAATAATCGGCAAGGACGGAGAGACGATAAAAAAGATAGGTACGTACGCAAGGGAAGACCTTGAGGAATTCCTCGGCTGCCGCGTGTTTATAGACCTGTGGGTGAAGGTAAAGAAAAACTGGCGGGACAGCGTAGCCGCCGCAAAGAACTTCGGCTACAGCGACAACTGATATGGTCGTAATGGTCGAGGGACTCGTCACCAACGCCGTAAATTACGGCGAGACGGACAAAATGCTGACGCTGATAACACGGCAGTACGGAAAGCTTAACGTATACAGCAGGGGCGGCAGAAGGATAAACAGCAAGTTCATGTCGGGCTCGCTTAAATTCAGCTACGGCGACTACGTCATAAACAAGACGGACAAACTCAACATATTGCAGGAGGCAAGTCCGAAAATGTCATTTTTCGGGCTTCATAAAGACCTGTCGTCAAGCGCGCTCGCCGATTATATCTGCGAGGTGCTTACGGACGTGACAATGCCCGAGGAGCCGGATACGGAAACGCTCGATCTTTGTCTCAACTGTCTTTATGTTTTATCGGAGGACAAACACGAGCCGGACGCGGTGAAGGCCGTTTTTGAATGGAAAATGATCGAGAGACTGGGCGTTTATCCCGACCTTTCGGGCTGCCGGAAATGCGGCAGAGCGGACAGGGAATGGTATTATCTCGATATAATGAACGGAGAGCTGACCTGCCGTGACTGCGGCTCGCCGGAGGACAGGATCACGGATCCCGAGGAGAACGGCACGGCGAGGATAACCGTGCTTATGTCGGGTGCGGAGGTGTACGCCGCAAACCGCATAATGAATTCCGAAAAGTCAAAAACGTTTTCTTTGCCGAAGGATAAGGGAGTAAGGAAACGTTTGTCGGAGGTATCGGAAAAATACCTGCTCAATCATCTTGAAAGAAGTTACAAAACGCTTGATTTTTACAAGGAAATATCTAAACTGCAATGAACACGGAAAACAGATTTGAAAAAGCGGGAATAACCCTGCAGTACGGCAGGATCCTGCAGATGCTCGCCGAATGCGCGACGACGGAGGGCGCAAAAAAGCTTTGCTCTGAAACGGAGCCCGCTTCGGATTTGAGAAAAATACAGACGCTCCTTGACGAAACGTCGGACGCGGAAAGACTGTATATAAGCAAGGGCGAGCCGTCTTTCGGATTTATCAAAGACGTGACACCGCTGCTCGACCGCGCTGAGAAGGGCGCCATGCTCTCACCGTCCGAGCTGCTCGACTGCGCAAACGTATTAAGAACGGTGCGCGGCGTCGTTGAATATTATAAGACAGACAGAAAATACGAAACGTCGCTTGACGAATATTTTGAGAGGCTTGTGCCAGACAGAGGACTCGAGCGCGACGTTACCTCCGCGATAATAAGCGAGGAAATGATAGCCGACGACGCGAGTCCGGAGCTGTCCGATATCAGGCGCAAAATAAAGAATGCGAACAACAGGATAAGAGAAACGCTGCAGAAGTACATAACGGGCGAGGCGTATTCAAAATATCTGCAGGAAAACATAATAACCCTGAGAAACGGCAGATACGTCATACCCGTGAAGGCTGAGCATAAAAACGAAATAAAAGGTCTCGTTCACGACACGTCGTCCTCCGGCGCGACGCTTTTCGTCGAGCCCATGGCAGCGGTCGACGCGAACAACGAGCTTAAGGTGCTTGAAAGAGCCGAGAAGGCGGAGATAGAAAAAATACTCTACGGCTTTTCCGCAAGAGTCGCCGCTGAGTCGGAGCAGATCAAGCTGAATTACCTTAATCTGATTTATCTTTCGTACGCTTTCGCGCGCGGCAAGCTTTCCGTCAGAATGGACGCCGTACGTCCCGTATATACCGAGAAGCGCGTGATAAAGCTGAACAAGGCGAGACATCCGCTGCTCGACCGCGATAAGGTCGTACCCATAAATGTTTCGATCGGCGACGGCTACGATACGCTGGTCATCACCGGACCGAACACGGGCGGCAAGACCGTATCGGAAAAAACGGTAGGTATCATCGTTATGATGGCGCAGTCCGGACTGCATATCCCGTGCGCCGAGGGCAGCGAGCTCACCGTTTTTGACGGTATTTCCGCGGACATAGGCGACGAACAGTCCATAGAACAGTCGCTTTCCACGTTCTCGTCGCATATGGTGAATATAGTGAACATACTCTCCGACGTAACGGATAAGACGCTCGTCATTTTCGACGAGCTCGGAGCAGGTACCGACCCGGTCGAGGGTGCCGCGCTCGCGGTCTCGATACTTGAAGAGGTGCGCAGACACGGCGCGCTTTGCATCGCCACAACGCATTACGCGGAGCTTAAGGCGTACGCCGTCGATACCGAGGGCGTTGCGAACGCTTCCTGCGAGTTCGACGTTGAAACGCTTAAGCCGACGTACAGACTTATAATCGGCACGCCCGGACGCTCAAACGCCTTTGCGATAGCGGAGAGGCTCGGACTGCCCAAGTCCGTAATAGACCGCGCGTCATATTCCATACAAGCCGACAGCAAGAGGTTTGAAAACGTCATTTCAAAGCTTGAGGAGCAGAGAAACGCGATGCTTAAAGCCCGTGAGGAGGCTGAGGCGGCGAAGGTGGAGGCGGAGCTTTTGCGCGATACCGCAAAAAAAGAGACGGAAAAAGCGCTTGAAAAAGCGGAGGCTGAGTTAAACAAAGCGAAAGAGCAGGCGAGGAAAACCGTCGAGACGGCGCGCGCCTCCGCGGAATTCATATTCGCCGAGCTTGACCGCGCAAACAAGAAAAAATCAAAGGAGGAACGCGCAGAGGCGCTTGCAAGGTCGAGAGCCGGTATAAAAGCGAAGCTTGACGAATACGACGACTTGCAGACGGAGGAAACGGACGACGGTTACGAGCTTCCGCGCCTTCCGGAAATAGGCGAGCTGGTTTACGTCAAAAAGCTGAAAACAAACGCCACGGTAAAATCGGCGCCCGACAAAAACAACGTCATATCGGTCGAGGCGGGCGCGCTGAAAATGAAAGTGTCTTTGCTCGATATACGTCTGGGCGAGGAATACACGGGACGCGCCGACAAAAGCAAAAAAGAAAAGGTCGGAATCACGGAAGCGGCTCCGAGAACCATAAGCTCCGACGTGGATCTTCGCGGTATGAACGGAGAAGAGGCGTGGATCGTCGTTGACAGGTATCTTGACGACGCGCAGCTCTGTCATCTAGGACAGGTCACGCTGATACACGGAAAGGGCACGGGCAAGCTGCGCGAGATACTCCGCAAACGCCTGAAAGCCGACCGCCGCGTGGACAGCTTCCGCGACGGCGTCTACGGAGAGGGCGACAACGGTGTGACCGTTGTAAAACTGAAATGATTGAATGAGTGTTATAAAAAAATTTCACATATAGACTTTATTTATATAATTATCTTTGATATAATCACGACAAGAAAGGGTGTTTGCCCGATTACAACAGAAAGGAAATTGAGTTTTATATGGCAGTAGGAAGATTTTACGACGAGATCGACACCATTATCAATTCAATGATCGATTACCTCGGCATAGAGGAAGAAGACGACTACTTTGACGATCTTTTTGACGACAATATAGAGGAGGAGGACGACGATCTCATAGACGAGGACATCTGCACTATGGAGGACGTCAACAAATGCGGCGACATACTTGAAAGATATATTGACGAGCTCGTCGCCATATCAAAAAAGCCGAGCGACGCCGCGATAATGAAATCGGTCGAAAACGCGGTCAAAAAGCTGAACAAGCTGAACGAAAAATGCGAATGCGAGCTGATAGATTCGTCCGTGAGCGACGATATCTGCGATTTCATACATAACGCCGCGGTCGAAGCGGGACTCGTCGAGATACCCGAGAACGTATGCGACGACTGGAGAGAATTTTAATTACGTAAAAAATACAGGAGGACTGAATAATGGCTGAACTCAAAATGCTTGCCATAGACCTGGGCGCGTCGAGCGGACGCGGCATCATAGGCAGATTTGACGGAGAAAAACTTACCCTGGAGGAAAACCACCGTTTCGCAAGCGAACCCGTGACGATAGCGGGCTCGTTCAACTGGGATATAATGCGTATATTCCACGAGATAAAACAGGCGATAAACAAATGCGCTCTGTCCGCCGACAAGGACATTAAGAGCATAGGCATAGACACGTGGGGCGTTGACTACGGCTTCCTTGACAAAAAAGGCAAGCTTCTGACCAACCCCGTCCACTACAGAGACGAAAGAACGATAGGCATACAGGAGCAGGCTTTCAAAACCGTTCCCGCCGAGAAGCTTTACGGCACGACGGGCATACAGTTCATGGATTTCAATACCGTATTCCAGCTCGTGGCAGAGCTGCGCGACAATCCCGAGCTCTGCGCCGCCGCCGATAAGCTCCTTTTCATACCCGACCTTCTGAACTATTTCCTGACGGGCGTAAAACATACAGAGTATTCGATAGCCTCCACCGGCGCTCTGCTTGACGCGAAGACAAGATCCTGGGCGTGGGATATAATAGACGCGTTCAACATTCCGAGAAAGTGGTTTACGGACATTTCTATGCCCGGCGCCACCGTCGGTCCGCTTCTGCCGTCGCTGTGCGAGGAGCTTGGCGATATCAAAGCGAACGTCGTCAACGTCGCCGCGCACGATACGGCTTCCGCCGTCGTTGCGGTTCCCGCCAAGGGAGACGATTTCGTTTATATTTCGTCAGGTACGTGGTCGCTTATGGGTACGGAGATACCCGAGCCCATCATCAGCGACGCGTCGTTTCGGTACAACTTCACGAATGAAGGCGGTTACGCGGGCAGCATAAGATTCTTGAAGAACATCATGGGTCTCTGGATAGAGCAGGAGTCGCGCCGTCAGTGGAAGCGCGAGGGCAAGTCATACACGTTTGACGAGCTGTCCGATATGGCGATGGCGTCCAAGCCTTGTCAGTCTCTTATCAATCCCGACGATCCCGCATTCGTCGCTCCCGGCAATATGCCCAAGAGGATCTGCGAATACTGTGAGAAGACGGGACAGCACGTACCCGAAAACGTGGGTGAGACAGTACGCGCCATATTCGACTCGCTGGCTCTCCGTTACAGATGGGCTGTAGAGGCGATAGACGATATGAAGGGCAAACGCACACCGTTCATCAACATCGTCGGCGGCGGCTGCAAGGAAGCTCCGCTCTGCCAGCTCTGCGCGGACAGCTGCGACAGACCCGTGTTCGCGGGTCCCGTAGAGGGCACCGCAATAGGCAATATCCTCGTTCAGGCTATCGCCGCCGGTGAGATCAAGGATCTGCACGAAGCTCGTCACGTCATAAGAAACAGCTTTGAGATAAAGGAATATCAGCCTCACGGAAACAGCGATATGTGGGATGAGGCTTACGGAAGATTTTTACAGCTTATCAAATGAGAAACAAAACAAATACCCGCCGGACGACGCTCCGGCGGGCGCTGTCCGTGCTGACGGCGGTAATCGTCGCGCTTCTGATGCTCGCATCGTGTGCGGAAACGCCGTGGGATACGGATATATATATACCGATGACGGAACCGGACGAAACGACGGGGGAGACGACGACTAAGGTCGTCATAACGTCTCCCGTAACGCTTCCGGAGGTCGAAACCGTTACGGACGCCGGGACCACCGCGGCGGTGACGACGAAACGCCCGGTGACCGATCCGCCCGAAACGGAACCCGATGAGGACCCCGTAAGGCTGTCTTTCATCGGCATGGGCGACAATATCATATACGGATGTACGTTCAGACAGTCGGAGAAGAGCGACGGAAGCTACGATTTTTTGCCTAAATACAAGCGCGTTGCTTCAATGATAGCAAACGCCGACATAGCGTTTGTCAATCAGGAAACGCCGATGTGCGGCAAAAAATACGGTTACAGCTCATATCCTCAGTTCAATACGCCCGATCAGATGGGAAAGGACCTTGTTACGCTCGGCTTCGACGTGATATCATTCGCCAACAACCATATGGCGGACATGGGTTACAACAGTTCAAAATGCGTTTCCGATATGATTGATTTCACGGACACGCTCGACGCGTTTGTCGTCGGACTGTACCGTAACTATGACGATTTTGAAAATATCAGAATCTACGAAAAGGACGGCGTGAGAATCGCTTTCCTCGCGTACACGTACGGCACGAATCTTTATAAAAAAGAGACTCAGCCGTCGCGCATAGAGGGCGCGTATCTGCCGGTTTACGATGAGGAAACGATAACGCGTCAGGTCACCGCCGCAAAGCTCATATCGGACGTTATAATAGTGTCTGTCCACTGGGGAACAGAGGATACTCACAAGGTAAACGAGGAGCAGGAGAAATACGCGCAGTTAATGGCGGACCTCGGCGTTGACGTTATTTTAGGTCATCATCCGCACGTAATTCAAAGAGTAGAGTGGATTTCAAGCGCAAACGGCGGCAAAACGCTCTGTTATTATTCGCTCGGCAACGGTCTGAACGCCCAGGACTATCTGAAAAATATGGTCGGCATAACGGCAAGCTTTGATATCGTCAAGGACAAAGACGGGACAAGGATAGAAAATCCGTCCTGCATCCCGACGTTCAATATTATGACGCCGGGCTATAAGAACATAAGCCTTATACCGCTAAACGAGCTTACGGACGATATCGCAAGAGAGCATCACTGCAACAACACCGACCAGAAGGTCACGGTGGAAAAGGCGTACAGTATCGTTAAAAACAATATATCCGCCGAATTTCTGCCGGATTATCTGAAATGATATGAGAAAAATACTGCAAATCACAGCAATCATAACGGCGGCGCTCGCGCTCCTCTGCGGCTGTGAAACGGATCCGGGCTATACCCCCGTTTCATCCGTCACAAGAGAAGTGGTGACCGCGCCGACGCCCGAGACGATAGCGCCGATAGACACGATACCGTCCGTCACTACAGACGATATAACGACTGTGACCGGGACGGACAGCACGGGTGAAACGACTGTCACACAGCCGGCTGACACGACAAGGGCGGAGGAAACGAAGCCCGAGGAGACGAAGCCGACGGAGACGGAGAAGACAGACGCACCGGCGGGCGCGTCCGCGTCTTTCCTTTTCTGCGGCGACAATCTCGTACACGACGCGGTGATAAACAACGCGAAAAAATACGCGGAGGGTACGGGACAAGCCTATAACTTCCTGCCGATATACGACGCAGTCGCAGAATATATAAAAAAAGCTGACTGCGCTGTAATAAATCAGGAGTCGCAGATAGCCGGCAGCGCATCGAAAATAGGCGGTTATCCGCGCTTCAACACGCCGGAACAGATGGGATACGATCTTATGACGCTCGGCTTTGACGTCGTAACGCTCGCAAACAACCATATGCTCGACAACAAGACGGAGGGACTGAAAAACTGTATCGACTTCTGGAAAAAACAGCCGATACTGTCAGTCGGCGCGTATGAAAACAAATCCGATTACGATACGATAAGAACAATAAACGTAAACGGCGTGACGGTCGCGTTCCTCGCGTATACCGAGATGACGAACAGCGACAGAAAAGCGGAGAACGGCTACATCACCCCCCTGCTCGACGAGGCGACGGTGAAGCGTCACGTTGAAACGGCGAAAAAAGCCGCGGACGTCGTGATAGTCCTGCCGCACTGGGGCAAGGAGGACAGCTTTGACGTGACGGGCACGCAGAAAAAATACGCAAAGCTGTTTGCAGAGCTCAACGTCGATATCGTAATAGGGATGCACAGCCACGTCGCGGGAAAAATAGAATACCTTACGCGTGAGGACGGCAAAAAAATGCTCTGCGCATATTCGCTCGGAAACTTCGTTTCCACTATGGAATACGCAAGAGATATGGTCGGTTATATGCTTGGCTTCGACCTCGTGAAAACAGACGGCGGCTTTGAGACCGTAAACGTCAGGATAATCCCGACCGTAACGTATTTCAACTACACGTCCTCGATGAAGCTTGAGGACAGGGAAAACCTGCGGATATATCTGTTATCCGATTTTACGAACGAACTCGCCGCAAAGCACGCCTACAATCATCACGAAAGCGCGACGATCAGACTTGACGGATTGAAAAAATACATTACGAATACGGTGGATAAGGAGTTTCTGCCCGATTATCTGAAATAGAGGAAATAAAAATGTCGTTATTACTTGATGAAATATGCGAACAGCCCGCAGTGCTCAAAAAGCTCTTTTCGTCAAATGACGTAAAGATCAAGGCGATAGCGGAGGAATACGTAAAAAGAGGGCTTGACGGAGTTTATTTCGCCGCCCGCGGCACGTCAGACCACGCCTGCGTTTACGCGCAGTATCTTATGGGCATCACCGCGGGAATACCGTGCGCGCTCGGTACGCCGAGCGTCATTACGAAATACGGAGCGAAAATGAAATTCGGCACCGATCTCGTCATCGGCGTATCCCAGTCGGGAAAAGCCGAGGACGTGCTCGAGGTGCTCAAACAGGCGAATGAACAGGGCTGCCTGACCGTTGCGGTCACAAACGACGAGAGCTCTCCGATGGCGCGTGAGGCGAAATATCACCTTTACTGCTCGGCGGGAAAAGAGGAGAGTATAGCCGCGACGAAGACATTTACGGCGCAGATGTTTCTTCTTGCGATGCTCTGCGCTGAGCTTTCCGGCAGCGAAGAGCTTAAATGTCAGCTCGGTACCGTCGGCGACGACACGGCGGCTTTACTGAAATACGCGCCGCCGGCGCTTGAGGCAAAGCTCGTCAGATACAGATATCTGACGAACGCTTTCATTCTCGGGCGCGGGCTTGAGTATCCGATAGCGCTTGAGGGAGCGCTCAAAATACTTGAGACTAACTGCATCAAGATGAAGGGCGCCGCGATAAGCGATTTCTATCACGGTCCCATAGCGCAGATAGCGGAGGGAGATCTCGTTATCGTCATATCAAGCAAAGGCGCGACCTCTGACGACGACAGAGCGATGATCGACCGCCTGCACGAGATAGGTGCGGAGGTATTCGTCATAACGAACGACGACGAGCTTTACAAATCGGAAAAGTTCGGGATCCTGACGCCCGAGGGCGGAGTTTATACCGTTCCGTTCCTGTTCGCCGTATGCGTACAGCTGTTCGCATATGAGCTGACCGTGATACGCGATATAGACCCGAACAAGTCAAAGGTCTTGAAAAAAATAACGATTACCAAATAACCCAAGCGACCGTGGCGTATGCGACGGTACGCACACGGAAAAATAAACAACGTCGGGAAACGGGAGTATATGAAGGACTTTTTTCACGGAGAACTTGAGATCATCGGAATGCGCGGCTGCAAAAGCTTTGTAGAAAGTGTTGACCGCTATATCTGCGACTGGCGCGGACACGAGTGCGACACCTACGTTACGGAGGCGGAATGTCCGCGTTTCGGCACGGGCGAAGCAAAGGGACTTTTGCATCAGACTCAGAGAGGCAAGGACGTATATATCATAGTCGACTGCTTCAACTACGGGCCCGAAACGGAATACAGTATGTACGGAGTAACGAACCGTATGTCGCCCGACGACCATTTTTCCGATCTTAAACGCATCATAGCGGCGATCGGCGGCAAGGCGAGAAGGATATCCGTTATAATGCCGATGCTTTATGAGGGACGACAGCACAGGCGCTCCGCAAGAGAGTCGCTCGACTGCGCGCAGGCGCTTCACGAGCTTGTAAACATGGGCGTTGAGAACATTATTACGTTTGATGCGCACGACGCGAGAGTCGCAAACTCCATACCGCTCGCGGGCTTCGACAACGTTCAGGTCACGTATCAGATGATAAAGGCGTTTGTCAAAAACGTGCCGGACGGCGAGCTCAAAGCGGGAAAAACGATGATGGTATCACCCGACGAGGGCGGTATGTCGCGCTGTATGTACTATTCTTCGGTGCTCGGTCTCGAGCTCGGTATGTTCTACAAGCGCAGAAATTATACCATAATCGTAAACGGCAGAAACCCGATAGAGGCGCATGAATTCCTTGGCAACGACGTATCCGGCAAGGACGTCATCATAGTTGACGATATGATCTCCTCCGGCGATTCCGTCATAGATATAGCATATCAGCTCAAAGAGAGAGGTGCAAAGCGCATATTCGTATTCGCAACGTTCGGACTTTTCTGCAACGGTCTTGCAACAATGGACAAGGCGTACGAGGACGGCGCCATATCCAAAATATTCACCACCAACCTGATTTACAGAACGCCGGAGCTTCTGTCGCGCGAATGGTACTGCGAGGTAAACCTCTGCAAATACGTAGCGCTTATAATAGATACGCTTAACCACGATATGACGATAAGCGATCTTTTGAATCCCGTTAACAGAATACATAATCTTATGGACAGGGTCAACAAAACGCAGTGATCCTGCCGGAAAGGACAGAAAATGGAAGATAAACCCATTGTAAAAGGAAAATACCTTATGTACAGAGGCAAGCCTCTCGTACGTGAAAAAAACGTCATATGCTACGGAAACATGACGGATAAATACGTGCTGTTCATGGCGATAATGTCCGTCAAGAACGTGCGCGGACTGTCGATCCCCGATAAAGTCATGATACAGATAATGCCTACCGACCCGACTGATAAAACGCCGCCGAAAAGCGCCGTGAAGCAGGGATTTTTCGAGGCGTTCGATCTCGGTATGGTATGGCTCGATATGGCGAACAAGGATTAAGGACGCGTATATGAAGCTTAAAAACGATTTTCTGATAAGAGAATTCAACGGGACCGTTTACGCGGTGCAGACGGATCTTCAGTCAGATAAAAAAAGCGACCCGATAGTACTTAACGAAACGGGGCGCATACTCTGGACGGCGCTGCAGAACGGAGCCGACACCGCCGGTCTTGTCACCGCGCTTTTGTCGGAATACGACATAGATATAAAAACCGCGGAGGACGACACGGCGGCTTTCGTCCGCAAACTGCGTGACGCCGGTCTTTTAGCCGAAGAAAAATAAACAAACGGAGATTAACTTATGTCTTTGGACAGTGCGATAAATATTGATTTCCACAGCCACATATTGCCCGGTATCGACGACGGAGCCAAGGATACGACCGTCAGCGTCGGTCAGCTGACGCGCCTTAAAAAGCAGGGAGCGGACAAGGTTTTTCTTACCTCTCATTTCGATTTCAGACGCGAAAAACGTGAAAAGTTCCTGCAAAAACGCGCGGAGGCGTATGAAAGACTGATGGAGGCGTATGATCCCGAAACGATGCCCGAGGTTTTCACGGGCTCCGAGATATATATGGCGCGCGGCATTGAAGCGGCGGATTTCACGGGGCTTGAGCTTGATAAAACGGGATACATACTGCTTGAATTCCCGCGCGAACCGTTCGGCTCGTGGATGTTCGACCTTATTGAAACGCTGCTTTTCGAGCGCAAAATGAAGGTCATAATAGCCCACGTAAACAGAGTTACCGCGGCGTATAAGAAAGACGTATGCAAAAACCTGTTTGATTATAACGATCTTGTGTTTCAGGTGAACACGGAGGCTTTCCGCGGCATTATGGCAAAGGATCCGTTCAAGGGCTACGAGCTGGCGGGGCTGAAATTCGTTTTGGGTACGGACACTCACGACCTGAGCCACAGAGCCCCCGATTTCGATAAAGCACTGAAAAGACTGAATACGTATCCCGTCGCGTATCTGCGCGAGTCTATGGAATATATGACGGCGAAGATAAACAGAAAAATAGAAAAAAACAAATCTGCAGAGGTATAAAATGGATCTTACTGAAATATATAAGATATTCGGTCTGACAGGCGAATATACAGGATATAACGTGCTCAAAAACGGCAACATCAACAAAACGTATAAAGCGGATTTCAAAGAAAACGGAAAAAACAAAAGTTATATAATACAGAATATAAACACGTACGTTTTCAAAAAGCCCGAATACATTATGGAGAATATCGACGGTGTAACAAAGCATATATACGGTAAACTGCCCGATGATAAAAAAGAGCGCGGCGTGCTCCATTACCTTAACGCCGTTGACGGAAAGAATTATTACGTAGACAAGAACGGCGGATTCTGGCGCGGTTACGGCTTTGTCGATAATTCCGTAACGTACGATTCGTTTGACGATCCCGCGTTGTTTGAGGCGGCCGGCGAGGCTTTCGGCGAATTTCAGCTTCTTCTCTCGGATTACGACGCGTCAACTCTGCACGAGATAATCCCCGGTTTCCACAACACCAAAAGCAGATATAAAAAGCTGTTTGAAACGATAGAAAAGGACCCCGCGGGAAGAGTCGGCTCGGTCATGCCCGAAATAGAGTTTTTAAAGGAAAACAGGAGCTTGGGCGAAGCGCTCGTCGATATGCTTGAAGACGGAGAACTCCCGCTCCGCGTAACGCATAACGACACAAAGGGAAACAATATCCTGTTTGATAAAGACACGAACGAAACGCTCGCGGTTATAGACCTCGATACGGTCATGCCCGGCCTCGTCGCCTACGATTTCGGCGATGCGATACGCTTCGGCGCAAACTTCTCGGACGAGGACGAGCCGGATATAAGCAAAACCGGACTCGATCTGAAAAAATACGAAGCGTTTACCAAAGGCTTTGTCGGCAAGATCAAAGACAGCGCGACGAAAAAGGAGCTTGAAACCCTGTCGCTCGGCGCGATAGTCATGACTGTCGAGCTCGCGGTAAGATTTTTAGACGATTACATAGACGGAGACAAGTATTTCAAACTCAATTATCCCGAGCATAACATAGTCCGCACGAGATGTCAGATAGCGCTGGCAAAGGATATGATAAAAAAGCGCGGGGAAATGGACAGAATAGTAAAGAAGTACGCAAACTGAATATCTGAAATAAACAAGGTGCCGGTTTTTCCGACACCTTGTTTGCTGTTTTATTTTTCCGTCAGATCCGGGCATTCCTCGCCCGCTCTATAGGCTCTTATATATTCGCACATCCATCTGTAATACTGATCTCCGTGACCGCCCTCCATAGGCTCTACGTCTCTGCTGTGCTCAATATCGAAGTTGTCCGTGAACACGTAGCCGACGCCGTCGATCCTGTAAAGCTGTGCGCACCATTCGTTCCACCACGTTATCGTGACTATCTTCGGGCGGACGTCGAACGCCGTCTGCCATTGCCTGTTCCAGAAGCGTCCTCCGTCCCTTCCGTGCGCCGTCGGAAGCGACATATACGTTTCCTGCGTCGCTACAGCCACGCTCACGTGCTCCGCGTCTGGCTTTGAAAAATACGATACAGCTTTGCTGTTGTCTATTTCAAGATAGCTCCACTGTCCCTTTTTGGCGCTGCCGCGCAGACCGTACATGTTTCTTACGGTGAATTTGTCCGTTTCCGTAAGCTTCGGTTTTGATTCCCACGTCATTATAAACGGCTTTCCGTTCCAGTAAACAAAGCAGTCTTTCCATTTTTCCGCGCCGTAGAAGTAAGTATATATGCTGTCGAACATATTCTCGCTTCCCATCCAGTAAACGACGTACGGCGTGCCGAGTCCCTCGGCTCTCATTTCCATTATCGTGTCAAGCAGCGCGACGGAGGGCTTGTAAATATAGGTGGACCAGGAGTTTGATCCGGGATCGTAGCCCGGCGCCGTCGCATAAGTGTAATCAAGGATTATGAAGTCAACGCCCGCGTTGTAGAGAAGCGTCATATTGTTTCTTATCGCGTCTTTGTCCGTGCTTCTGTAATAACCCTGCGCGGGCTTCGCCCAATAATGGAAAGCGGGAGAAGCGTTATGCTGTTCGTCCTTGTTTCCGAAACCGTACTGTGCGCTGAAGCCGTATTTTTCCTTTAATTCGGTAACGTTGAGCGCGTTTTCGATCTTGCCCTCTCCGTCTCCGTGTATCGCGTTGAACCACATCGTGTAGCAGATGCCGACGACGTCGTTTCTGTCCGTTATATCACAGCCGAGGGAATTGTTTCCCACGGGTGTCGCCGTTATTTCCGTTTCGTGCTTTTCAAATCCTTTTGAACATTCGTATAACGCCATATTATCTATCCCCAATCCTCCGCCGCCGTGGGTGAATATACTGTAATGTCCGCCTGATACGGACTTTATGTCGAACGCTCCCGCATATACCTCGTTTCCGTCTCCGTCGTAAACCGTGACCGACGTTTTTTCGCATACGACGCGCAGTACCGGGACTTCTTTGAGATACACATATATCTGTTTATCTTCAGTACATATCACGTCAAGATGCGTGTCGCCGCTCATAAGAGAGCCGTCGACCGTGACGGATGCATTCGCTCCGGGCCATTTCCAGTTTGCGCCGTCAGCGGCGTAAACGTATATTTTGCCTTGCTGATCATTGAATGAAAGCCATACGCCGTCGCCCGGGTTGTCCGGTATCTTGAACGTAAAATCGCTGACGTAACAGCCTACGTAACCGCAGAACCACGCGCCGTCGCCTCCGGAACGGAAGAACAGATCGGCTGACAGCTGAGACTGCTTGTTATCGGCGTATGAAACGTTGACGTCGGGACCCCACGTCGTCCACCCGCCCGAAAAATGGTCTTTCGAGCTGTCGGAATATGGGATATACATCACGCCGTCTATAACCCCCGCCGAGCCGGCGTCGCGCGGTACGGCTTTACCGCCGCAGGTCTGATCTCCGTCTGAAAAATCGGAATAAAACGCGCGTATTACGCCGTCGTCGCCTTCTTTAACGACCTTGCCGACCTTGTCCGACGGAAATTCCTTAACGGTCAGATCGGTTTCGGTCTTAACGTATTCGACCTTGCCCGCGTTAAATTTCACCGGCTCCGGGTCTTTCTCCCCAGTCTCCGCGTCCGTTTCGGTTTCCGTATCAGTTACCTTTTCGCTCTCCGTCGCTTTTGCCTCGGTCTCGGTTACCTTGTCCGTCGTATCCGCCGGCAGCCCCGTGCAGGACTGTAAAACAAGCGGCAAAAGCATAAGTAATGAGAGCAAAACCGTCAAAAATACTCTTTTTTTCATCATATCCTCCGTTTAACAGCTCTTGTTGCAATAAATGATTCTATATTCAATTCGTGAAGTCTTCCGCTTCCGTTCGTGTCACTTAAAATATCCGTCAGTATAAACCCGGCTTCAAGCTGACCGCCTATCTGCTCCGCCGTCGTGTGAGAAAACTGAACGCCGGAGTCGTCTTCTTCTAACTGCTTCATATAATCGGGATTTTCAAGCGGGTCAAACGGCATTTTGTTTACAATCATCGTCTCGTCTTCGTTTACGATATAATTTACCTCGTTTCCGAGCCCGCAAAGAAGAATTCCGCCGTCCTTTAGCACCCGGTGACACTCGCGGAACACGTGGTAAACGTCTTTTATATAGCAGTTTGAAACGGGGTGAAAGATTATATCAAATTCGCCGTCGTCAAACGGCAGGGGCTTTGCCATATCGGCTTTGACGATATTTATCTCGTACCCCTCGCGGTCGGCGACCGTGCGCTCCGCGTCAAGCTGTTTTTGTGAATAGTCGAGCACCGTACAGACGGCGCCGAGAGCGGAGAAGACCGGCATCTGCTGACCGCCGCCGGACGCGAGGCCGAGCAGCTTTTTGCCGCGCAAATCCCCGAACCATTCGTGCGGGACGGGCTTGGTCGGCGTTAAACCCACGTACCACTCGCCCGCTTTTGCCCTCTCATATACCTCGTGAGTTATCGGGATGCTCCATTCCCATCCCTCGTCGACCCAGCGGTCAATCGTTTGTGAATTTATTTCCGTATAATCCATATAACAGCCGCCTTTATATACTTAAAACATCTTTTTATTTATCATAACATATTATTATTCATTTGTCAATCAGTTTTTGGAATTTGCAAAAAAGGTATTGACTAAATCGGTTATTTATAGTATAATAGCTGTAAGCTTCAATATCTTATGAAAGGAAACACAGCTATGAAAAGAATAACGATACTGCTACTCGTCGTCGTTATGCTTGCGGCGGAGGCGGTTTTCGCTTCCTGTGCGGAAAATCCGCCCGCGGCGGTTACGACGGTATCGGACGAGACGACCGCGGCGACCGTTGAGACGGATGCGGCGACGGAAACCGATAAGCTTCCCGATCCGGTCCCCTCGCTCGATCTGGGCGGAGAAACGATCACGTTCCTCGTCAGAGGAAGCAGCTACGCAGAATGGGAAAGCCAGGATATTTTTGAGGAGGAAGACTCCGACGACCCGATCAAATCCGCGGTCTACAAGAGAAATATGACGCTGCAGGATAAATATCACTGCACGATAGAACAGGTCGGCTCCAGCTCTCCCGGCGCGGACGCCAAAAAAGCGATAAACGCAAATACAAACGAATATCAGGTGCTTATGTGCGACACGCAGGAGACCTTAAGCCTGGCACAGGCAAATCTTCTGAAGGACCTGAACGCCGTTGACGGATTGAATTTAAGCAATCCGTGGTGGGATCAGAACCTCGTTGCAAACTGCTCGATCGGCGGCAGACTTTATTTCTGCACGGGCGATATTTCCATAATGGATAACGACGCGACGTGGGTAATGATGTTCAACAAAAAGATGATAAACGACCTCGACCTTGAATCTCCGTACGATCTCGTCAAAAACAACAAGTGGACGTTTGACAAGATGTATGAGATGATGCAGAAAGCGAAAAGCGATGAAAACGGCAACGGCAAAGTCGATTTTGATACGGATAAATTCGGATTTGTAACTCACAACTCCTCTCTCGGCGCATTCTATTACGCAGCCGGACTCAAGGTCGTCGATAAGGACGCCGACGATATCCCGTTCTTCCCGGAGCAGAACGCCGAGTTCGTAAACCTCGTTCTCGACAAGAGCATAAGGATCTGGTCGGATAAATCGCTCACATCCTCTGCTGACCGTGACGGTTTCGATATGCCCACGCTTCAGAGCATATTTGAAGAGGGACGCTCCCTGTTCTTGGGCGAGGTAATGCAGCTTGTGTTCCGTCTGCGCGCCATGGAAATAGACTTCGGTCTTATCCCGTTCCCGAAATACGACGAGAATCAGAAGAATTACGGTCACTTTGTTCACTCCACGTCCGCAATGCTCTCGCTCCCCGCGAACAGCACGAATTTAGAAAAAATAGCGGCGTTCGTTGAAGCAATGTCTTACGAATCCATGTATACCCTGACGCCCGCGTATTATGAGACGGCGCTTACCGGTAAATACTTCCGTGACCCGGAATCGAAGGATATGCTTGACATAATACTCAAATCCCGTACCTTTGACCTCGGTTCTGTCCATATGTTCGACTGGGGCGGAATAGCCTCCGTCTTCACACAGCTTCTTTCAAAGGGCAGCAACGCCTACGCGTCAAGCTATCAGAAGAAGATAAAGAGCGCAAGAAAAGCTCTTGATAAAACGATCAATAAACTGCTTAAGTAAAAGGAATAAAATAAAGAACTGCCGCGATGAACGGCAGTTTTTTATGTTGAAATGAGGTGTCGCTTCGCGACGAATTGTGCGCCGCAATTTGCGGCTCCTTTGGGGTTCCCCTCCCTCGTGAACCCCCAACGCTCTCAGGTTCGCGTCGGGGAACCCCGGGCCCCCTATCCCGGAACCCCCACCGCTTTTCGCGGCGGGGAACCCCGGACCACCCCAAACCCCGCCATCCCCCCGAAGTTTCGGGGCTTCCGCAGACACGGGTCGTCGAGGGCGCCGACCCATACGGAGGGGTGTTTCTGACGGTTAAGTCAGATATTGAAGAAATGAAATATCGTACGTACAGTCAGCGAAAGAATTATCGTATCGGTCATACGTATCCGAAGGATCGGATAGATATATCGAAAAGTCTTTTTCAAGAAAATGCATATCGGAGGGCGTTACGGTATAGCTTGAGTTTTTCTCTATCATATCAAGCTCCATCATCGTATAGACGAATACGGCGGTGAGGTTTTCCTCATCGAGCATTATATATTCAAGCACCTCCCATTTTTCTTCGGGCTCTTTCCATTGAATGATGTAGGCAGGCAGAGAAAAATGCTCTTCGTCGTATAAGAGCTTTCTTGATTTGACCTCAAAGCTGTCAAGCCCCGATTTAAACGCTGAAAACTTTTCGGCGTCGTCAAGCTTGCAGGTGAAATATATCGCGTAACCGTCAACGTCAATAGACGGCGTCCAGTGATAATAAAACTCGTTAAGCGTTGACGGCGTTTCTCTCGGAAACAATATAAGATATGAATTATAAAGATATGCCCCGTAACCGAAAAGGCTTTCGACCTTATATGCGGACGTGGTCATTTTGTTCCAGTCCTTGATTATTCCGGTATACATATACTGATAATCGTCTTTACTGTTTTTCGTTTTTGTGCAGCAGGTAAGCGAGAGGGTGAGGATTATAAGGGCGAGGATGAGTGTTAATATGCGTTTCATTGGAAGCTCCTTTCCGTGTTCTATTTATTAAGAGGGAAAAAATGCGAAAAAAGTTGCAGGTTTGGGATATAATTAACATAAAGTTAACAGTTATGAGCGGCTTTGCCGCGTTATGAGTGCTTCGCACGTTATGAGCGCAAGCGCGTTTTAAAGTACCGAAATTTCGGAGTGTGTCTGGCAGAAGGACTTGTTCTCGAATTTTGCAAGGCATGGGTGCAGATTTCCTCGCCGATGTTTACCGTACTTATAATTCAGTTTGTACTGTTATTCTATTTATGAAACAGGGTCGGCTTTTTCCAATAGTATTCTTTTTTAAACTCATATTTATCGCCGTTTATGATAAGATTATTCGAATATACGGACTTGATATTCTTATAACCGCCCACCTGCTTCAACAATTCATCAAGCACACCGCGTTCGGAATCAAATGCGTCGGGTGCGCTGATTACAACGTACGTATGCGGTTTATCCGAGATTATCGAACCGTCGGGAATGCCCATCTCAAACTTAAGTTTTATACTGTATTCGTTATCTTCAAATCCGCTCGGTTTTATATGTACGGCGTTTACTTCAATTACGCCGTCGACACATTCGTTTTTCGGAATCGGCGCCGATACTTTAAATGAATCAAATGCGAGTACAGGTCCGTATTTATCAAGCTCGAATATAAAGCTGCTCATAAGCTCAGAAAGCTCGACGCAGTCTTTATCCGCCTCGGCGATGAAAGATTTGTTTACTATCTCAATATTCCATATCGTTTTATAGGCAGAGATAAAATCCAAATACGCTTTGACGGCGGCGTAAAGGCTTACGTCTGTTATATCGTATTTGAAATATTTGCATTTATTGCTTTCTTTCTCTTTTACCGCCGTATATGATACGCTTTTTTCGGTTAAGTTGTCTTTGTAGTATTTTTTAAGAGCTTTTTCAAGATTGTATTTTTCAGAGATGTCGTAAAACCTTTTATCAAACTCGTCAAAACGTTCGTCGAATTCTTCACCGAATTCAAACTCTTCCGGCTCCTTTCCGCTCAGAGCACCGTTTACGACGGCGATGAATTCACGTATCAGAACTGTCAGCTCTTTTATTCCGAGCGATTCCGCACAAACAATCAAGTCGCCTGTCAGTTTGCAAGAGGAATTACATAAAAACTGAGAAAATCCGCCGTTGTTTACCTCGTCGAACAGACGCGACAAAACGTAATAAACGTAAAGATTGCGGGGAAGAGTGTCAAGCGTATGATTTTGCTCCAGATTCTGAAGATATGCAGAAAATGTCTCGCCATATATAAAATTGTCGGGATTTTTAGTAAGCTTTTGAATTATTATCTTTTCCATAATAATATCCTTTATTTTTTGATGATTTGAACATACGGCAGAAGGACTTGTTCTCGAATTTTGCGAAGCATAAGTGCAGACTTCATCGTGGGTGCTTCGCAAAACCGCTTGCGGTGCCCAAAATAATCTGCGCGGTACTGCCGTACCTATGCTTGATTATTTTGACCGCTGCGCTTTCCTCGCCTTGCTTCTTCCGCCCCCGGCGGCGCAAGGCTCGTCAACAGTCACCGTTCAAAAACAGTCCACCGGACTGTTTTTTTCACTGCTTCAAGTCCTTCTCATTTAGTACCCTGTTGAAAAAGTCGGGCGTCGTAAGACGCAGAAGGACTTGGTCTTGAATTTTGCGAAGCATAAGTGCAAATTTCTTCGTGTGTGCTTCGCAAAATTCTTCGGTCACCGCTAAAAACGCTCCACCGGAGCGTTTTCTTAACGCTCTCTTCAAGTCCTTCTCATGAAGGACCCTGTCAAAAATATGGGACGCCTTTTTGGCGTCCCATATTTTTGGCAGGGGCAGAAGGACTTGAACCCACGACACCCAGTTTTGGAGACTGGTGTTCTACCGACTGAACTATACCCCTAT
>JAEEGL013269216.1_pt1 | contig 41626 bp, 27 predicted proteins | sample 9134231 | NCBI WGS metagenome assembly JAEEGL01 (sample SAMN16246548, study PRJNA631951) | gut metagenome | biome: gut microbiome; feature: rumen; material: fiber-attached | host: Bos | place: Iran: Karaj | collected 2018-10
TAGGCGGGTGCGGTGGTGCCGCTGTTGCTGACGAAGTACATCAGCTTCTTGGCGCCGGTGAGCTTCGTGGCGTCCACCTTCACCAGCGGGTCGTCGGTAGTGGCGCGCGCGTCAGCGTCGGCAGCGGTCACACCACCGTCAGCCACGGTGGCCTGGGGGTAGTACTCGGGCTCCAGCTCTACGTTGCCGCCGGGCATGGTGAACGTGCCGGAGTTCTTCGCCTTGTCCCAGGCGACCTCGGGGCCGGAGGCGGCGGCTATATCAAAAGCGAGGCAGGCGCGAATACAGCGGCTGTAGTGCTTACCGTAGGTGTCCCAGCTGGCATTGCCATTGGAGATGTTCACGAGCCAGGCGTCGTCAAAGACCTCCGACGACGACCAGTAATCTTCGCCCTCCACCAAGTCTGTGCCTCCGGCATTGACGATGGCTGTATTCAGGCCGGTGTAGCTTCCTTCGTTGCCGCCATTGGCGCTGAACATCTGCTTCCACTCGTCCTGGCTGGGCAACTTCCATGTGCCGCCTGTTACGGCCTTGCTTGTATTCAATGCGCTGCATATCTCGGGAGCAGTCTTACCTTTGTTGGATGGACTCGAGTTGTCCCAGGTCTGACCGTTCTCATCGGTCAGCGCCAGTGCCAGGCCGTTGCTGCCGCTGACGTAGGCTATCATGGCAACGGCCTCCTTGCCTGCGGTGGTTGCCGCCGACACGTTTTCGTAAATGCTGCCGTCGGTACACAGCACTTTGCCCAAATCACTGGCTGTGCAGACGATGCCGTCCGCCCACGCTCCGGTCGTCACGGCTAATAGCGCGACGAGCGTCAGTATTGTTTTCTTAATTTGTATCATAATCTTAATGTTTTAATGTTTCTTTTTTCTTTTAACATATAATTGCCATGTAATTGCCCATATAATTTTCCATTAATGATAAATTCGTGTTCAATTCGTGGTAATTCGTGTTTAAAATCACATCGATGGATTCGGTGCTCAGTCGTTGAGTAGTACGTTCTGAGGGTCGAAACCCCGTGCTCAGTCGTTGAGTAGCACTTTTTCGTCTCCATCCGTTTCCTTATACATTATATATAATACGCGCGCGCGAGGGCGTTACTGCGTCGTCACGAACTGGAAGGTGTGGCCAGTAGGATTGATCTCCGTATCGAGCGTGATGGTGCAGGTGCCCTTTCCGGAGCCGAAATTGCTATCGCCGTCGATTGCTACGTCCCACGCTTTGGTCGTCACTTCCTTGAAGAATAGTGTGGTAAGGCTGCTGTCCTCCCAATAGCCCCATCCGAGACCGCCCGTCGACTGGTTCTCGGTGCGGGCCAGCGCCTGACGGTAGGTATCGCCGGGCATGTAGTAGAGTACCTTGTCTTCACTCAGCCCGGTAGAGCCCTTGGCAATGGTGAGGCTCTGCATGGTCAGCTCCGCGTCGGTGGTGGCGGTGACGCTCTTCACCTTCAGGCGTCCGCCGTAGGTCAGTGTGACGGCGTCTTTCTTGCTGAGTCCCGTCAGTCCGTCGGCGGCGTCGCCCGTGGCGCTATTCTCGCCCGATGCGATGGTCCAGTTCGCGGCATCCTCGGTGCCGGCCTTCATCTTCACCGTGTAGGTGGTTGCGGGCTCTTGCGCCCACGCGCCCGTCGCCGCCATCAGCAGCAGGGCGAGCATAGTTAGCACTCTGGCAAAGCGCGAGTCCCCCCGGCTTTGCGCTCTCATGGTAGAATCATTTTCTTTCATAAGCTTAATAGTTTGAATAGTTAGTAAATAAATTGTTATTTGGTAAAAATTATCTTGTCTTCTTCTCTTCTTGTATTCTCGTCTTCTTGTCTTCTCTTCACTCACTGAGGCAAAACGGATTTTATTTCTCTCACAGATTCCACAGATTTTTTCGTGTCAGCGGTGTTTTGTTATTCTAAGGAATTCAGGAATCAAGGAGTTTTTCTGGCGTCTCGCAAGACGCACTTCCTCTATTCCCCTATTCCTTAGACAAACCTTGCCCCACTCCCTTTCCTCTGAACTTGTGACTACATGTTTTTCTTTCAACACAACAGAGGCTCCCCCTGCATGAATGCAAGGGAAGCCTTAGAGGATTGCGCGGATAACCGCGCAACTGAATTGTGTATATGCTATTGTCAATAAGAGACTGAGAGAGAGAGAGAGAGAGAGAGAGAGAGAGTACACAAAACATTGGAACGGCCAAGGATTCCGGCCATTTTCTTCGTTCTTTTAACTTTATTTATGTTTATGGTACGATTTGTGTTGTATGTTGTGTCCTCGTTCATATTTATCAGGTCATCAGGTTGAACACGTTGCAAATGTACAAAAAAGTTTCCGAAACCTCCAAACATTTCTTCAACTTTTTTGAACTATTTTTCCAGAAAAAACTTCTCGAGCTCACAAATGACCCCAACACATGGATTATTTCCTTCTTGAAACACGAATACTTTTCTGAACACGAACCTTTAGCTCGACGGAGTCAATTGCACGAATGACACGAATTTATTTTCCGTTCCATCCGTTCAATCTGTTCAATCGTTCCGAAGGAACTTGTGGAAAAAAAACATATCCCTGCGGGATGATTAAACGGATTAAGCGGATAGCGCGAATTTCACAAATCATGAACCACTAGTAAGGATTTCTCGAAGTGTGCCTTCTGCACAACGAATGACACGAATTTTCTTCCGCTCAATCCGTTTAATCGTTCCGAAGGAACTTGTGAAAAAAAAACATATCCCTGTGGGATGATGAAGCAGAGATGATTTGTGGGGGAAATATTTAGCCTATGATGGTTTGAGCCCAGAGGGGAATGTCGTCCGTGTAGCGCTTGAACAGCTGTCCTTCGGTCATACGGAAGAGCAAACGGGACGATGTTCTATGGTACTCATATCAGTATGCCGCGGCAGCTTGTTTGATTTCTTCAAAGAAGCGTGTTGTTGCTTCACTGTTTGACTTGGACGCTTCCTCTGCAGCCTCTCTCATCAGTTGGCTGAGCACCTCGTCGGTAGGCTCTTCCATACTTGTCAGCTTGTAAGTGTCAATGCTCATATCTTCTGTAATTTATCGATTCTGGGTGCAAAGATACAACATTTCCTCAATAATCTTTCTTTTTCACATCAATTTCCATGAATTGACCGTTAATTAGCCATTAATTATTAATGATAAATTATATGGGCTATTACATGGGAATTACATGTTTTTCTGAACACTAATTGCACGAATGACACGAATTTATTTTCCGTTCAATCTGTTCAATCGTTCCGAAGGAACTTGTGGAAAAGAAAAACATATCCCTGCGGGATGAGGAAGCAGAGATGATTTGCGGGGAAATATCAGAACAGGTCAGCGTGTGTGCCCGTTCGCAGGAAGAGGAGCGTGAGCTGAGTGTCATTCTGCTCCCATGTCATCAGCCAGTTGGGCTGGATGTGGCACTCCCATATACCATCAAGATTACCTGACAGCTTATGCGGGTGGTACTGGGCAGGCAGTGAACCATTGGCAGCGAGCAACTGAATGGCTTCAAAAATGAGCTGCATGTTGAGCCCGCGTTTCGCACAAAGTTTCAGATTCTTGTCGAACCGCTTGCTATACTTTACCTGGTACATAACCTAAAATCTTCTGGAACATGTCATCTACGCTTTCTGCATGATACACCGGTTCTTTGCCATTGTGTACATCCTCTATAAGCTTCATCGTCTTATCGTTCAGGTACTCACCCGTCTCTGGGTCGTAGAGGCGCGGCTTAACCTTTTGGGTCTTCACCTTCGTCACGCCCTTGAGCATGCTGATGGCCTTCTTGATGTCCTTCATCAGCGATATGTCGCTAATGTTTACCAGCAACTGTCCTTCCTGAGGTAATGTCATTGCTTCCATACTTTTCATTATTTTGTTATCTGGGTGCAAAGATACAACCTTTTCTGTTAATCCACACAAAATATCTTCAATTTTTCGGAAGTTATCGCTATGCTCAGGAGTTAAAGGAGTTATAGGAGTTAGAGGAGTTAAAGCCTATACTCTGTCAACTGTGGAGAGGAGTTTTCACGCCAGCATTACATTCGGCTTTAACTCCTCTAACTTCTTTAACTTCTCTAACTTCTAACAAGTGGAACCTGCGAAACTTCAATTAATGATAAATTATATGGGCTATTACATGGGAATTACATGTTTTTCTGAACACGAACCTTTAGCTCGACGGAGTCAATTGCACGAATGACACGAATTTATTTTCCGTTCCATCCGTTCAATCTGTTCAATCGTTCCGAAGGAACTTGTGGAGAAAAAACATATCCCTGCGGAATGATGAAGCGGATTAAGCGGAGAGGCCGCTTGATGCAGCAAATTGCGGCAGCCGCAACAATGGCAATGATGGTAGTGGGGAAACCTCCAGTGACTCAGTGGAGGAGTCTCCTTGGTGGTAGTGTAAGAGATAAATTCGATTCCTTCTTGGAATTGATCAATTCGTAGAAGGAATTGATGAATAAGTAGAAGGAATTGATCAATTCATAGAAGGAATTTATGAAACGCGCCTCATGATGGGTGAAGGGTACCGATATGCGTTTCTGGTGCAAAGATAGTGAAAAAAAAGGGAAAAAGCAATAGTTACCAATAATTTCCAAAAATTGGTTCCTATAATAATGATTGGTCAGAATTATTGTCAATTTTTGGGAACCCTTTAGCTGGGCGTAGCCAATTATCGTTTATCCAAGCTCAGAAGGAGGCGAAGGAGCCCCAACAATCAAAAAAAGAGGCTGCCCCGCAAATGGAGCAGCCAATCTTCGTTTCTGTCAACAACAATATGCCGTTTATCCGTAGATGATCTTGCCTGTTTCCTTGTCGGTGTTCTCCTCGATGAAGGACTTGTTGTACTGTGTCATACCGCGCAGCGACATACCCATGTTGGAGAAACCGCCATCGTGGAAGAGGGTCTGCATGGTTACCTTCTTAGTGAGGTCGGAGAACATGACGATGCAGTAGTCGGCACACTCGTCGGCACTGGCGTTGCCCAGAGGCGACATGCGGTCGGAGAAGTCGTAGAGGCCATCGAAGCCCTTGATGCCCGAACCAGCAGTGGTGTAGGTGGGCGACTGGCTGATGGTGTTCACACGCACACCCTTCTCGCGGCCATAGATGTAGCCGAAGGAACGGGCGATGGACTCGAGGAGCGACTTGGCGTCGGCCATATCGTTATATCCGAAGAAAGTGCGGTGGCTGGCCACATAGGTGAGTGCCAACACACTGGCGTTCTCTGCGAGCGCATCCATCTTCTTGGCCACTTGCAGCATCTTGTGGAAAGAGATGGCGGAGATGTCCAGCGTCTTGTCCAGGAGGCTGTAGTCGAGGTCGTCATACGTGCGCTTTTTGCGCATGTTGGCACTCATGGCACATGAGTGGAGCACGAAGTCAATCTTTCCGCCCAGTGCCTTCTGCGACTCTGTGAAGAGCATCTCAAGGTCGTCCACACTGGTGGCATCGGCGGCAATCACTGTCGCGTTGGTCTTCTCTGCCAGTTCCGCGATGGTTCCCATGCGGCAGGCAACAGCTGTATTGGTGAGTACTATCTGTGCACCTTCTTCTACGGCACGTTCTGCCACCTTCCAAGCGATGGACTGGTCGTTGAGTGCACCAAAAATGATTCCTTTCTTACCTTTCAACAAATTGTAAGCCATAATTCGTTTTTTTTCCTAATTAATATCTATTCTATTGAAAACGGCTGCAAAGGTACGAAGAAAAGCGAAAAATGAAAAGCGAAAAGTGAAAAAATAGCAAAAACTCTTGGTCAGTTTCCGAAAAACCCCTACCTTTGCACTCGCTAACGGAAAAACATCCATAGCGATGGCGGGGTAGCTCAGCTGGTTAGAGCGTCGGATTCATAATCCGGAGGTCGAGGGTTCGAGCCCCTCCCCCGCTACGAAAAAAGCGGAAGTGTCAATCGATACTTCCGCTTTTTCTTTTTCCCCCATTTCAGTATCCCCAATTGGGGACTTCCACTACCTCAAAATCGGTGTGAGTCACACCGAGGGGGTCGGTCTGAGTCACACCGAGGGTGGCGGTGTGACTCAGACCGTTTTTGAGGTACTGAAAGGGGGGATTGTGCTACTACCCTTCTGCGCTTATGGCAAAAGCAGCACAGCCAAATAGAAGGAGAGTTCGGCAAGGAGGCAGACGGCTCCACAACAATCGCCCGTGTAGCCCTGGAGTTTGCGCCAGATGAAGAGGAAGAGGATGGCCACAACAACAACGGGTGCCAGAACGGCGAGCCACCATGTGGTGTCGGTTAGAAGGATGAGCGGAAGGGAGGGAAGCAGTCCCTGCAAAGCAAGACCGATGGTTGCACCCATGCTGATGGGGCGATAGACAGTCTTGTTTTTTGCGTCTTCTTCACGACGGGCATAGGGCATAAAGTTGACAATCTGGCTGGAGAACATCTTTGCCAACGGGTCGGCTGCCAAGATGGCGAAGACAGCGGTCATGGGCGGCAAGGACATGAGGATGCCTCCCAACAGGGCAAAGTAGAAGATGAGGGCAATGACGCCGTAAGTGCCGATGTGGGAGTCCTTCATGATGGTGAGGATGCGCTGGCGGTCAACGCCTCCTCCGAACCCGTCGAAGAAGTCAGCAAGACCATCTTCGTGGAGTGCGCCTGTCAGGAAGAGACGAACAAGGATGGCCACGATGACAGCAACAGGATAAGGCAGGATGTGGCATGCACCGAAAAGCGTTGCCGCCATGATGCCACCTGTGAGCCACCCGACCAGCGGCCAATGCTCCACCACAGTAGCATACGCCTCCTTGGGTGGCTGATAGAGCCGCCAGAAAGGAAAACGGGTGAAGAAGATGAAGGAAGCAAGAATGCGATGGTGATATTTGATGTGCATAAGGCTATGAGAAAATCGCCCAGCGCGTGGGCTGGTTAGAAGTATTTGGTGATGTTGGCATTGTCGAAGTTGTTCATCTCGTTCATCATGCGGACAGCGGAATCGACGATGGGGAAGGCACAAAGCGCACCTGTCCCCTCTCCTAACCTCAGTCCTAAGGAGAGGATTGGCTCGGCGTGGAGGGCATCGAGCATACGACGGTGGCCGCTCTCATCGCCACAATGGCCGAAGATCATGTAGTCTTTGGCAGCAGGATAGAGTTGACAGGCCGCCAGAGCACAGGCGGTCATGATGAAACCATCGACGAGCACGAGCATCTGTAGTTCGGCAGCACGGAGCATCGCACCGATGGCCACCACCATCTCAAAACCACCGAAATAGCGGATGATGTCTTTGGCGGAAGGGGTCGGCATTTGTTCGTTGAAATGTTCGAGCGCCTGCGTGAGCACCCTGCCTTTGTGGGTGACGCCCGTGGAGTTGAGCCCAGAGCCGGCACCGATACACTCGGCCAACGGGATGTGGCAGAAGAGGCTCATCCAGATGGACGAGGGAGAGGTGTTGGCTATGCCCATCTCGCCAACACAAAGGACACAACAGCCTTCAGCGTGGCAAGCATCGGCCAATTCGACGCCGATAGAAATGGCACGCTCATATTCCGAGGGAGACATGGCCGGTTCGTGCAGAAAGTTACGGGTGCCTGGTGCTATCTTGCGATTCAGGATGCCGGGAATCTGTGACAAATCATGGTCAACACCCACATCGACAACACGGAGATGGAAACCATGCTGGCGGCAGAACATATTGACCCCACCCCCACCTTTGGTGAAGTTGACCATCTGCTGCCAGGTGACTTCACGTGGGGAGACGCTGACCCCTTCACGCTCGATGCCGTGGTCGCCACCCAAAAGGAGGTGGCAAGGATGCGCCAACGAAGGCGTGAGGCTCTGCTGGGCCAGACATATCTGCATAGCAAGGGTTTCGAGACGGCCCAGAGAACCCTTGGGCTTGTTGAGGTTATCTATTTTTGCCTGGATGACAGGACGAAGCGCCTGGTCGGGAGAAGTGATATTGAATATATGCATAGGGGGAAGTTATTTGATTTTCACTGGGATTCCGCTGACCATGAGGATGACCTCGTCGGCCTGTTGGGCCACATACTGGTTCATCCAGCCCTGGAGGTCTGTGAACTGGCGTTGCACGGCGTTGTCGCTGATACCGCCTAAACCGATTTCGTTGGTGACGAAGATGAAAGTGGCATCTTGGGCGGTGAAGCGGTCAAACTCGTCCTTGAGGGCAGCGAGGGTCTTGTCCACATCTTGCTGGTCGAAGAAAAAGTTGGTGCACCACAGGGTGATGCAGTCAATGACGGCCGTGCGTCCTGTCAGGTCATGGCGACTGAGGTACCGTTCTTCTTCGATGTTGTCCCACTCGGCACCGCGCCGTTGCTGATGCTTGACGACACGCTGACGGAACTCGTCATCCCAGACATGGGCGGTCGCCACATAGACGGGGTTAGGACTGAGGGAGAGGGCAAGGCGTTCGGCATATTGGCTTTTGCCTGAGCGTTGGCCACCAGTGATAAGGATGATACGTTTCATGGGGGAATGGGTTATGCGGTTATGGGGAGGAGGAGATGGAGGAGCATATAGAGAAGGACGAGGAGGAGGACGGTCACACATTCGGCGATGCGGTTGATGCGGATAGCGATGCGCATGTCTTGGGTAGTGAGGAGACGGTCATTCTCGCCAATGTAGGGTTTGTCGAAGAGTTGACCAAAGTAGGTGTGGGGGCCACCGAAGCGGCAGTTGAGGATGCCTGCAAGGGCGGCTTCGGGATAGCCACTGTTGGGAGAGGCGTGGTGGGAACCATACTTGGCAACAAATTTCAGCAGGGAGAGATGCCCTGATGCCAACACCATGAGGAAGGCGGTGAGGCGGGCAGGGATATAGTTGGCTATATCGTCGAGATGGGCGGCAAAACAACCGAAGTCCTTGTAGCGGTCGGTCTTGTAGCCAATCATAGAGTCAAGGGTGTTGACCATTTTGTAGGTGAGCATACCTGGCACCCCAGCGACAGCAAGCCAGAAGAGAGGGGCGATGACGCCATCGCTGAGGTTCTCGGCGAGGGTTTCAAGGGCTGCCGTGCGGATTTCCTGGGCAGAGAGTTCGGAAGTGTCGCGCCCGACGATACGGGCCACTTGCTTGCGCCCTTCGTCGAGAGAACGGTCGACGGCCAAGAAAGTTTGGCGCACCTCACGGATGAGAGTAGTGCCGGCAAGGCACCAAAAGATGATGAGAGAGGGAAGAGCAAGAAAAAGACCCTCTCCCCAACCCTCCCCCGTAATGGGGAGGGAGACCACCCAGGATGTAAGAACGAGAAGTACCCACGTGGCAACAAAAACGAAGATGACGAGGAAGAGGGAAAGGAGTGCACCTTTCAGTTTGCGATGGCTGCCCTTGTTGAGCCGCTTTTCGCCCCATGAGATAAGTTTGCCAAACCCAACGACGGGGTGTGGCATCCATTGGGGGTCGCCGAAAAGGAGGTCGAGGAGCCAACCTATCAGGAGGGGTAATATGCCATACAGCGCTTCGTTCATCATTCGTCCATGAATTGCTGGATGGCAGCCACCAAGGCATCGTTCTCTTCGGGCGATTGGGTGGCTATGCGGAAGTGATGGGGTGTGAGTCTCCGGAAGTTGGAGGCATCGCGGATAAGGATGTTCTGTTGGTTTGCCAGATAGTCCTTGAGTTCGGTGGCAGTGGCAAGTTCGATGGTACAGAGAAAGAAGTTTGTCTGTGTATCAAAGGTCTGTATCCCCTCAAGGACATTCAGGCGTTCACGCAGCCTTTGGGTCTCGGTCAGATAGGCAGTCAGGTCGGGAATGAGACGAGCATGGTGACGGATGAGCCATTTGCCTGCCTCCATCGCCAACGCATTGACCGACCAAGGACGGTGAGACTGGCGAAGGGTGGCAATGAAGCGGGATGATGCCACCACATAGCCCACCCGAAGACCTGGAATGCCATACTGCTTGGTCATGGAGTGAAGTTGGAGCACATTGCCCATACGCACCGCTTCTTGTGGAGTCAGCAAAGGAGCGAGGGTATAGTCTTCGTAAGATTGGTCTATCACGAGATGTTCATGCCGGGTGGCCAGTTCCTCCACAAAAGAGGCAGACAGGACTTCGCCCGTCGGATTGTTGGGATTGCACAGCCAACAGAGGGCCGCATCTTCCACTTCTTCATAGCCGAACAGACGGCACGCATCCTCATACTCGGAGAACGTGGGATGGAACACCTTGAACGTAGGTTTCTCACGGAACGCTTGGGCGATGAGGTAGATGGCATCGGTAGCACCACTCGTCACCAGCACCTCATCGGCCTTGATGCCACACTCATGTGCTATCATGGCCTCCAACGAACGGGCTGACGGCTCGGGATAGGAACGGATGACATCAAGATGACGGCACAGATATTCCTCCAACCCTGAGAGGTCGGCGTGGGCATAGATGTTGGAACTGAAGTTCATGCGGATGCCCGAATAATTGTAGATGTCATCGCCGTGGCCGGAAAGCATGAGGAGTTAGGAGTTAGAAGTGAGGAGTTGGTAGAGGCGGTCCATGTCGAGATGGTGGCGTACATGGTCAGCCAAGAGGTTGTACTGCTGTTCTTTGAAGGCTTGGTAGTCGATGGGCTTGCTCCGCTCGGACAGTTTGGCGGCAAAGGGCTGCAAAAGCGTGTCGATGAAGGCGGAGTTGTCGAGGATGCCGTGTACATAAGTGCCCATGCATCGGTCGGACACCTTGTAGCCATCGGGAGTGCCATCACTGAAAGTGACCAGCGGACTTGGAGGGGCATCGTTGCAGGGATGGGTCTCGCCGCAATGAATCTCATAGCCCGTCATGCCTCCGTCGAAGGTGACTTGTCGGGTGGTCTTCTCGGCTGTGATGGTCGTGGTGACAGGCAGAAGCCCCAATCCGGGCAATCGTTCGATGTCACCTTCGATATGCTGAGGGTCCAACACCTCTTGCCCCATCATCTGATAGCCACCACAGATGCCCATGACGGCGGCTCCTTCACGATGCGCACGAATGATAGCTTGTGCCACCCCATTACGACGCAGTTCGTAGAGGTCGCAGAGGGTCGATTTACTGCCTGGCAGGATGATGATGTCGCTCTTCAGGAGGTCGTCGGTGTTGTTCGTATAGAAGAGATGCACACGAGGGTCACGCTCCAGCACGTTGAAGTCGGTGAAGTTGGAGAGATGACGCAGGAGCACCACTGCTACCGAGACCGTTGAAAGTTGAGAGGTGAAAGGTGAAAGTTGGCCTCCAGCCTTTTTCCCTAAGGCTACGCTGTCCTCTTCCTCGATGTGGATGTCTTTGTAGTAGGGCACCACGCCCAAGACGGGGATGCCGCAGAGGTCTTCCAACATCTTGCGTCCGTCGTCGAAAAGACGGAGGTCACCACGGAACTTATTGATGATGATACCCTTGATGCGCGCCTTGTCCTCGGGTGTCTGCAAGGCGATGCTGCCATAGACGGACGCAAAGACGCCGCCACGGTCAATGTCGCCCACCAAGATGACATCGGCATCGGCATGGCGAGCCATCGGCATGTTCACGAGGTCGTGGTCGCGAAGGTTGATTTCGGAGATGGAGCCTGCCCCTTCCATGACAATGGGGTTGTATTGGGCAGCAAGGCGGTCGAAGGCAGCATTGACTTCATGACGAAAGTCAATGGGAGGAGTTGTCGGAGTATTCGGATTACTCGGAGTATTCGGATTATTCCGAGAACTCCGCCAGAAGTCGTAGGCATCGCGGTTGCCAATAGGCACACCATTCAGCACCACTTGGCTGGTGTGGTCGCTCTGGGGCTTCAAGAGGAGCGGGTTCATGTCGGTGTGGCAAGGGATGCCGGCTGCCTCGGCCTGAACGGCTTGTGCACGTCCAATCTCCAGCCCCTCAGGAGTGGCGTAGGAATTGAGCGCCATGTTCTGGGCTTTGAACGGAGCAGGATGGTAGCCATCTTGCAAGAAGATACGACACAGGGCGGTGGCAAGAATGCTCTTGCCGACATCGCTGCCCGTACCAGCCAACATGATGGGATGAAGCCTTTTCATACTATAGTGTATCTATACTGATATTATATATATGTGTGTAACTCGCCAACACATTCTTGTGTCTGAACACAGGCGTGGGCACAGGATGGCCCTTGGCATCATCAACTTGCACGATAGATGGTGGCGTCTCGTCCAAGAACTGCGTGTAGTGGAACTCATGTCCCCGATACTCATAGCCATCCAACACAAACCGCCGATAACCCAGGGAGAGTTTGCGGTCGGCCTTTCGTGCCGTGATGCGATAAGGCAGGACTCCGCACATCGGGAACTCGCCCTCGTCGGTCACAATGCTTTGGCACAGATACATCATGCCACCACACTCCGCCACGATGCGACCACCTTGTTCTGCATAGGCTCTGATGCTTTCACGCGTTTGCTCGGCCTTCACCAATGCCTCCAGGTGTTTCTCGGGATAGCCGCCGGGCAAATACAGGAAGTCACAACCCGCAGGAAGCGGTTCGTTCGCCTCCGGGTCAAAGAAAGTCACCTCCCCTAACCTATCCAACGTTTCCTGATAGAGAAACGAGAACGACTCACTATTTCTTGCCACCACAATCATAACGCCAACAATCTTTGCCAACCCACATGCTCCTCCAACAACGCCACCAGTTTCTCACTCTCCATCTTCTCAGAGAAGTCCAAGCCCAGATATCGGGAGCCCTGTTCTAACTCCACACATTTGGGAAGAAAGCCGAAACACTCCATCTGCAAGTCATCACACACCTCCTGCAACATCTTCCGATGACGTTCTGAACCTACTTTGTTGAAGATAACACCAGCGATGGTGAAAGGTGAAAGTTGACAATTGAAAGTTGAAAGTTGGGAGGTGGGGGTTGAAAGTCGAGAGTGAGGGGGAGAGAAATGGGTGAAGCCATAAAGCAAGGCTGCCGTCGAATAAGCGGCAGACTTGGCATCCACCACCAGCACCACAGGAATGCCCAACACACTAGCAATCTCCGCTGAGGAACCTCGGTCGCGGTCGTAGCCATCGAACAAGCCCATCATGCCCTCGACAATCGACACATCGGCATCCTGGCCATAGTGCACAAAGAGTTCCTTCACATGCTCCTTGGTCGCCATGAAGGTGTCAAGGTTGATGCTTGGACGCCCACACACCGCCTCGTGAAACTTCGTGTCGATGTAGTCAGGTCCACATTTGAAGGGCTGCACCTTCAGTCCTTTGCTGACCAATAACGCCATCAACCCTCGGGCAATTGTCGTCTTGCCCGAGCCACTGGTGGGTGCTGCTATGAGGAAACCGTGTGTCATCGGAATGCAAAGGTAGGAAAAATTGAAGAACTGCAAAATTGAAGAATTGAAAAATACGATAAAGAATCTGAAAATTGGAAGAAAGAACAAAAAAAATATGGGCGAAAACAACTTTCATCCTTCAATTCTTCCATTTTTCAATTCTTTATTATTATCTTTGCCACCGAAATTGGTAATCAAACGATTCAAACGGTCGTGAGATGCAAGGGAATCCAGTGAGAATCTGGAGCTGTACCTGCAGCTGTAATCTCCTTTTGTCAACGTCTGTTCACAAAAGCCACTGAGGAATCGGGAAGGCGAACAGGCCGGGAGAAAGTCAGAATACCTGCCAAAGTCCCAAAGAAAAAGATGTATACATGCACAGGACTATGCATGACAACACCGCCGCTTTATGAAGAGAGTAGTTCTTGGGTTAGCATGGTTATGCTTCGCCCAGACATTATGTGCACAAGACATTCTGAAGGAAGATTCCTTGCAAGAAGTGGTCGTGACAGGTACTGGAACCCAGCACCTGCTGAAAGATGCGCCCGTTCAGACGGAGGTCATCAACAAGCAGATGCTGCGCAACTTCTCTGGCAGTTCCCTGGCTGATATCCTGTCGGGGCTGACCTCCTCTTTTGCCTTCAGCGAAGGTGACATGGGCAGTCAGATGCAGATGAACGGCCTGGGCAACAACTACATCCTGATTCTGATAGACGGCAAGCGCATTCATGGTGATGTGGGTGGCGAAAACGACCTTTCACTGATAGACCCTCACAACATCGAAAAGATTGAGATTGTGAAAGGGGCATCGTCGGCACTCTACGGCAGCGACGCCATCGCTGGTGTCATCAACATCATCACCAAGAAGCACAACGAAGGTGTCATGCTGGAAAACACCACCCGATACGGCAGTCACAACGACCTCCGTCAACACAATGGCGTATCGTTGGCATGGGGCAAATGGAAGAGTTACACCAATTTCCAGTTGCAACACAGTGACGGATGGCAGAACACAGGAACAGAATACACGCCCAGCAGCACCTCACCCATTACTGACTCACGCAACAAAACCGTCAATAAACATACCAGTTGGCAGGTGTCAGAGCATCTCACCTTCACGCCCTCAAAGCAGTGGGAATTCTATGCCAGCGGTTCAATCTATGGCAAAGGCATTTACCGTCCGAAGGGGAAATATCCCAAGTATGACGTGAAGACCTTCGATTTAACTTATCGCAATGCCTCTGCCTCTGTGGGTGGACAATGGAAGAGCAACGCAGGCGACATCATCACGTTGGATGTGGATTGGAACAAACATGCCTATTACCATTCCTTCACCTCCACCACTTTGGCAGAAGGTTTCGATGCCAATGGTAATCTGATCATCGACTTTCCCTATTTCGCGGGTCAAAAGTTGCTACAGAGTGACCAGCAACGTACGATGGCACACCTAAAAGGCGTGTTCACCTTGCCATACGAGAACCGGCTCAGTGCTGGTGTGGAAGCACGTTACGACTATCTGAAAGCACCCACCAGTTTGGAACATCGCACAGCAAGCGACAACACGGAAGCACTGTATGTGCAGGACGAGTGGGGCTTGCTCCGTTGGTTGCAGATGACGGGGGGCCTACGACTGACCCGCAATGAAGATTATGGATGGCACCTCACCCCAAAAGTCTCTGCCATGTTCAGCATGGGCGGTGTCAGGCTGCGCACCACCTGGAGCCAAGGCTTCAAGTCGCCTACGCTGAAGGAGAAGAACTATCGCTACATCCGAGAGATGAACTCCGTCATCATGTATTTAGGCAATAAAGACCTGAAGGCACAAACCTCCAACTATTTCTCGCTGGGGGGTGAATGGAACCATAACGGACTGAACCTCACCATCACAGGCTACTACAACAAGGTGGAGAACATGATTGCCTTAGCCACCATCCCTCGCACAGCAGCACCCGAAATATACCGTCAACAGTATGGCGAGATGCTGAGCAAGGTACGCCAATACCAGAACATGGAAGATGCCCGCACCTGTGGCGTGGATGTGAGTGTGCGCTATGTCCACAAAGAATGGACAGGCGGCATCGGTTACAGCTATCTCGACACCGATGCTCATGTCTATGACACCAGTCATGACCGTTTGACCAAAGTAGTGATTGACGGCATGGCTTACCACAAAGGCAACCTGTTCGCCACATGGGAACACCGCTTTACCCCCAAGTATCAATTAGGCATTGGCATCTATGGACATCTGTCCAGCAAACGATACTATCAAGTGGATGGCAACGGGAAAGGCTATAACACCTGGCGCTTGTCCACCACCCATTCCCTCGGGAACAGTCGGCACATGGACTATCGTCTGGAAGCAGGTGTTGACAACATCTTCAACTATGTGGACAAAACGCCACATGGCCTGCATCTCGGCACGACCACACCAGGCACCACCTTCTATGCCTCCTTCACCATTCGATTCCATCAAGGCAAAAAGCTTTTTAATAAATATAAGTCTAACTCTTTAAATCAATCAAACAATGAAGACAATTAAGTATTTCATGATGGCAGCAGTTGCCCTCATGACTGCTATGAGCTTCAGCGCTTGTAGCGACGACGATGAATCACTATCCAACATGGAAAAGTATCAGCGTGCCGTTGACGACACCGTCAAGAAACAGAAGAAGAATGACAAGGTCATCCTGCTCGTTGCCTTTGGCTCTACATGGCAGCAGGCTTACGATGCTTTCGACAACACTGTTGGAGAGTACAAAAAGAAATTCCCTGGCTACGACGTGTACCTCTCTTTCTCTTCTGCCATTTGCATCAACCGTGCAGCAGCAGGTGAGAACACTTACAAGCGCTCCTTCTACGAGCCCAAGTATTGGTTGGAATCCTTCGGTCGTGTCCAGTACCACGAAATTATCGTGCAGTCTCTTCAGGTGATTCCGGGTGAGGAGTTCAGCCGCGTGGTGAATGCGATGAAGGACTTCGGCAACAATGTGAACGGCGACCTTGACGACACCTATATGTCTCAGGTGACACTCAAACTCGGCATGCCACTCATGTACACAGAGGATGATGCCACCATTTTGGCTTCAGCACTCGATGTCAACTTCAGCAACTACGCTGCCGAAGGCGCCATGCTCTTCATGGGTCATGGTAATCCCGACGAATACGACACCTACAAGGCAAACGTGCGCTATGACCAACTGGAGACAGCCCTTCAGACCATCAGCCCCAAATACTTCGTGGGCACTGTTGACATGAAAGAGAACTTTAAGGTGCAGGTACGTAAGCGTATGCAGGATGCAGGTATGACTTCAGGCAAGGTGTTCTGTGCTCCCCTCATGTCTATCGCCGGTGACCACGCCCACAACGACATGGCAGGCAACGATGATGCATGGGACATGGACACAGCCTCTTTCGAGGAGAATGAAGACGGCGAGGTGGAAGACACCAGCTGGAAGAGGTACTTCCTGCGCTCTGGCTACGAAATTGACGAAACCGACTACACGGATGGCGAAGAGGGACTCGTACACGGTCTGCTCGAATACACAAACATCCTCAACATCTATATTCAGCATACAAAGGATGCCGAAGTTGTGGATTATTACCACTCCATGTATCCTGAAGAGTAAGCATCTGTTTTGAACTCAATGAAGAAAATCACGATTTTCTTGGCGGCGCTCTCATGTGGGAGCGCCGTTTATGCCCAAGTTCACAAGATGGAGCATAAAGACTCCACAGCAACGGAACGCACCTACAACCTCAACCCAGTGGTGGTGACAGGTTCGGGGCACCATCAGCGACTCAAATCCACAGCCACACCCGTGCGTGTGCTGTCCTCGCAGGAGATTCAGGAGCAGGGCATCAGCACCTTCGACGGTGCCCTCACGAGGATGATGCCGCAGGTGTCGATGGCACCCAGTTCCATGGGTTCGTTCCTCCGTCTGAACGGATTGGGAAACAAGTATATCCTCATCCTCATCAACGGACAAAAGTTGACGGGCGACATCTCGAATAACATCGATTTGAACCGCATCAACATGTCGAGGGTGAAGCGTATCGAGGTGCTGGACGGCGCGGCTTCGTCGCTCTATGGAAGCGATGCCATTGCTGGTGTCATCAACATCATCACCGACCAACCCACGCAGAACCTTGTCAGCCTGACGAGCGACACGCGGGTGTCGGGCAAGGGACAACTGACCGAGGCGGTGACTCTGGACATTTTCACCCACGGATTCGGGTCTTACACTTCGTACACCCACGACCGCGCGAACAGTTACCGCATCAACGATCTGGAGTATGTGAAGGGCTCTGACACGGAGACACAGCGGAGCATCGCGCCGCTGTACACGGGTTACCGTTCCAACCTCTTGGGGCAGAAGTTCACCTATTCGCCCAACGACAAGTTGGCGTTGAACGCGGGTTTTGATTACTCGTACAAAATCACCGACCGTCCGAACACCAACCCCGACGTCACGGGCGGCACCGACTATGAGATGCAGTATAAGGGCGCACGATGGAATGTGGGCGGCATCTACAAGTTCACGCAGAAGAACTCCGTGCAGGCTTCCTTCACGGCCGACCGTTTCCGCTACGGAAAGGACTACGATGTGGAGACGAAGAGCAACAAGGTGGGCGACTTCGTCCTGTCGAAGAAGCAGCATGCCTACGAGAGCGACATCAAGGCCATTCTCGGATTGATGAAGGGAGGCACCACCATCATTGGCACCAACTGGCGCAGGGACGACCTCTATGCCACATCGGGCAACATCGATGAGGGAGTGCACACGTTTGCCGTTTACGGTCAGCACGAGCAGCGATTCCTGAAGAACGTGATGGCGACGGTGGGCATCCGCTACACCGACCACCAGACGGCAGGCGGACATTTCACGCCGAAGGCAACGTTGATGTATTCGCCAGGCCCCTTCAACTTCCGTGCCACCTACTCCGCAGGTTTCCGTGCACCGGGATTGGACGAGTTGTACTATCACTACTACGCTGTCAATCGCGGCAAGCCCCAAATCAGTTTCGGCAACCGCGACCTCAAGCCTGAGAAGAGCCACTACGTATCCCTCAACGCTGAGTATCACACGGATAAGTTGATGGTGAGCGTGACTGGCTACATGAACCGCATCAACGACATGGTGGTGAAGGAGAACATCAAGACGGATGAGGCGTCGATGGCCATGTTGCAGAACGAGTTCCCCGAGATGACTGCTGCCGAGGCTGCCAAACTGGAGCAATATGCCCTCTATCAGAACAGCGACAAGGGCGATGTGAAGGGTGTGCAGGTGAGTGTTTCGGCCAACCTGTTCCGCGGTTTCAACCTCTCGGCCAACTATGCCTACACCTATGCCCGCACGAAGACGGGCGACAAGTGGAGCGTGCTGGAGCGCAGCATCCGCAACGCCGGCACCATTGCCGCCAACTATCATCATGCGTGGGGTCGGTATGCCCTCAACGTGAACCTGAACGGCCGTCTGCAGTCGAAGACTTACTACACGGGCACATACGAGGATGCGCCGGGCTTCGGTGTGTGGAACCTCAACACCACGCACACTTTCGACTGTGTGAAGTGGGCATTGCTCGAACCCAGCATCGGCATTGACAACCTCTTCGACAAGACCGACCACCGCATCGACTCGTCGGCACGCAAATATGCCCTCTACAACCCCGGCAGAATGCTGACTGTCGGCCTCAAGGTCAAGTTCAAGAAATAGCCTCAATTTCGACTGCGATTTTATCACAAAACACTCTACTCTACTGTTACACTTGTAACACACCCAGTGTTACAAGTGTAACAGTGGCAGTGTAACATGTGTAACACTGGGTGTGTAACAAATGTTACAAATAAGAAGTTTCCGAACAGAAAATGCGTATTTCGGATTCACTCCGATGAAAGCAATAAAATCCCCCGATATTTGGTGAACATGAAAAAAGTCACTATCTTTGCCCCCGTATGAAAAAAATTATCGTCGCAGGCATCGGGCCCGGCAGCCCTGAAGACATCACGCCAGCCGTCATTCAGGCGGTGGGCGAGGCAGATGTGGTCGTCGGCTACAAGTATTACTTTCAGTTCATTACACCCTATCTGAAGCCCACGTGCCAGTGCATTGACACGGGCATGAAGCATGAGCGCGAACGTGCCGAGCAAGCCTTCTCGCTGGCCGAGGAGGGCAAGACCGTCGTGGTCATCTCCTCGGGCGATGCCGGCATCTACGGCATGACCCCGCTGGTGTATGAGATGAAGCGTGAGCGGAACAGCGACATCGAGTTGGAGGCACTTCCCGGTATCTCGGCATTCCAGAAGGCCGCTTCCCTGCTTGGCGCCCCTGTCGGTCACGACTTCTGCGTCATCTCGCTGAGCGATTTGATGACTCCCTGGGAAGTCATCGAACGGCGCATCAAGGCCGCTGCCGTGGGAGACTTCGTGACGGCTGTCTATAACCCCAAGTCGAACGGCCGCTACTGGCAGTTGTACCGCTTGAAAGAGATTTTCTTGTCGGAGGGACGCTCTCCCCAAACCCCTGTTGGCTACGTTCGGCAAGCAGGGCGACCCGAACAAGAAGTGACGGTGACCACCCTTGCCGACTTCGACCCCGAAGCGGTGGATATGTTCACGGTCATCCTCATTGGCAACTCACAATCCTATCAGTGGAACGGGAAGTTCATCACCCCTCGCGGCTACTATCAGACCCTCTCCCCAACCCTCCCCCATAATGGGGAGGGAGACCGTCCGGATGGCTCTCCCCATTACGGGGGAGATGTCCGACAGGACAGAGAGGGTCTTGGCCAACTCATCATGATGGAATCCTTCAAAACCATCGCCTCTGAACTCAAAAGACAAGACTATCCCCTTGACCACCTGTGGGCACTCCTGCATGCCATCCACACCACCGCCGACTTCGACATGGAGAATATCCTGAAGATGGATGAAGGGGCTGTGGAAACCCTCTACCAGAAAGTGAAAGACGGCACGCTCACCACCATCATCACCGATGTGACGATGGTCACCAGCGGCATCCGCAAAGGTGCCCTCACCCGTCTCGGCATCGAAGCCAAATGCTATCTGAATGATGTTCGTGTGGCGGAGTTCTCCTCTGCCAAAAACATCACCCGCACCCAAGCAGGCATCCGACTGGCGGTGGAAGAACACCCCGATGCGCTCTTCGCTTTCGGCAATGCTCCTACCGCCCTGATGGAACTCTGCGACCTCATCCGCAAGGGCAAGGCCCACCCTGCCGGCATCATCGCCGCCCCTGTCGGATTTGTGCATGTGAAGGAGTCGAAACACATGGTCAAGCCTTTCGGTGACATCCCCAAAATCATTGTCGAGGGGCGCAAGGGAGGCAGCAATCTCGCCGCCACCCTCTGCAACGCCATCCTCACCTTCGACGATGCAGCACAACTGAAACCTGGACGCGATTTATGAAGACGTGTGACATCATAGGAATCAGCGACAGCCGAAAGCAGTGGTTCCCTCCTGAAGTGACCGAATCCATCAGGAACGGACATGTGTTCTCTGGCGGTAAACGTCACCACGAAATCATGATGCCGCTACTGCCCGAGGGAGCTGTATGGATAGACATCACCGTGCCCTTGGATAAGGTGTTTGAGCAATATGAAAACTACGACCACATCGTCATTTTTGCATCGGGCGACCCCCTCTTCTATGGCTTTGCCAACACCCTCCAGCGTGAATTCCCCCACTCGCAAATGAAGGTTTTCCCTTCATTCAACTCTCTCCAGATGCTGGCTCACAGAATGTGTGTGCCCTACCACGACATGCATGTGGTGTCGCTCACAGGCCGTGATTGGCAACGACTGGACGAGGCGCTCATCAACGGCGAACCTATGATAGGATGCCTGACGGACAGGACGAAAACGCCCCACGCCATCCACCAACGGATGGTTAAATATGGCTATGACAACTACCTCATGACCGTTGGGGAGAATCTGGGCAATGAAGAGAAGGAGCGTGTGAGCCTTTATGATGAACACGCCACCTACGACCACCCCAACTGCCTCATCCTTCGTTCGACCCGTTCACACCATTCGTTGTTCGGCATTCCCGACCAAGAATTTACTTTGCTGGATGGCCGCGAGAAGATGATCACCAAAATGCCCCTTCGTCTACTCACTCTCCAAGCCCTCGACCTGCCTCATCGCCACACCTTTTGGGACATCGGCTTCTGTACAGGCAGCGTTTCCATCGAAGCTCGCCTGCAGTTCCCTCACCTCCACATCGAGGCCTTCGAAGTGCGTCCTGAATGTGAGGCCATCATCCAAGAGAACGCCCGTCGATTCGGTGCCCCCGGCATCAACATTCACATCGGCGATTTCTGTTCCCTCTGCTGCGACAATGTAGCAGCTCCCGATGCCGTCTTCATCGGCGGTCACGGCGGCCAACTCAAAGCTATCATGAAGAAAGTGCTCCGCTATCTCTCCCCCGACGGCATCATCGTCATGAACAGCGTCACATCGGCAGTAGTGAACCAAATGACCGACCGCCCCAGCAGCCGCCAACTCTGGGACGAAGCCTGCCAAGAACTGGGGTTGCAACAACAACCTCCCCTCCGCATACAACTCAACGACTATAACCCTATCGAGATACTCTCATGCAGAAAATAGCCATCATCCCCATCGGCGAGGCTGGACAACACATCGCCGCCCTCCTCCGACAGCAACTCAATGCCAAAACCTGTACACTATGCCGCGACAATGTCGCGGCTCATTGGCACAAACAAGACGCCTTCATCTTTATCGGCGCAATGGGCATCTGTGTGCGCACCATCGCTCCGCTTGTCGAGGACAAACACACCGACCCCGCTGTGGTGTGCGTGGACACAACAGGTCTGCATGCCATTTCCGTCCTCTCCGGACACATCGGCGGTGCCAACGAACTGACCACGCAGGTGGCAGCCATCCTCGGCGCCACATCCGTCATCACCACCCAGAGCGACAACGCCGGGTTGTGGGCACTTGACACCCTGGAGGAACGCTTTGACTGGCCCATTGCCAGCGAGGATGATATGAACGACTGCATCTTTGCTTTTGTCAATCGTCAACCGACAGCTTTGCTGTTGGAGGTACGCGACGAAGGAACGGAGTATCTGGAAAAGACCCTGCCTGAGCACGTCACCATCATCCGCGACATCCGCGAAGCCGACCCTAAGAAGTACAAACTTCTCATCATCGTGTCGCCATATATCCACCATGCACCAGCAGGAATGCTCGAACTCCATTTCGTGCCGATGGTGGGAACCGTTGGTTTCGGATTAGCGCACCATCCTGCAGATTATGAGGAGATTTACGACCAGATAGACGAAGCATTTGCGCGACAGGGCTATCTGCCTTGTTCTCACCGATATTGCACCATCGATGTGAAAGAGGACGAGGAGTTTTGCGCCTTGCTCGAAGACGAATACGGTGAGGAGGTGGTGTTCTTCACGACAGAAGAACTGGAGAAAGTCCAAGTGCCCAATCCCAGCCAGACGGTGGCTAAGCATGTGGGCACGCCAAGCGTCTGCGAGGCAGCCGCCATCTTGGGCTCTAATCACGGCAAACTGATAGTTCCCAAAGTGAAGGGCAAGAACTGGACAGCAGCCCTTGCCATTGACTACAAGCATCTGCGCATGAAACAGGGGCACGTCGAGATTGTCGGTGCTGGGCCTGGTGACCCAGGGTTGGTGTCGGTACGAGGCAGAAGGATGCTTGAACGTGCCGACCTCATTCTCTATGCCGGTTCTCTGGTGCCGAAGGAACTGACCAACTGCCACAAACCTGGTGCCGTTGTGCGCTCTTCTGCTGATATGAACCTCGAGGAGCAATGTGCCCTGATGAAAAAGCACTACGACCAAGGGCACTTCATCGTGCGTCTCCACACGGGTGATCCCTGCATCTTCGGTGCCATCCAGGAGCAGATGGCGTTCTTCGACCGCGAAGGGATGTCCTACCACATCACTCCCGGCATCTCCTCTTTCTTGGCGGCTGCTGCCGAACTCCGCAGCCAGTTCACCATCCCCGAACGCACCCAAACCATCATCCTCACCCGAGGCGAAGGACGTACTCCCATGCCTGAGAAAGAACAACTGCACCTGCTGGCCCGTTCGCAGTCAACCATGTGCATCTTCCTCAGTGCCGCCATTGTGGACGATGTACAGAAGGAACTGCTCCAAGAGTATCCCGAAGACACGCCCGTCGCTGCCTGCTATCACCTGACTTGGCCTGACCAGCGCATCTATCGGGGTGTGCTCAAAGACCTCGCTAAAATCGTTCACGACAACAAACTGACGCTCACCACCATGCTTGTGGTGGGCGAAGCCATTGACAACCGTCACGGCCTTTCAGAACTCTATAACAAAAACTTCACCCACCTGTTCCGCAAGGGGAAATCAGATGGGTGAAGTTAAAATGAAGTTTCTTGCTTTATTTCTTCTTTGAAGACTTTTTACTTGAAGAGGTGGTGGTCGTTGTCGTTACAGGCTTATAATACGTCTGAGCCTCTGGCAACCAACCTTTAATCTGCTTGATGCGCTTCTCATCCGACGGGTGGTCGCTGAAGATGGAGTTGGAACTATTGCCCAGAGAGGCCATGCGCTCCCAGAAAGGCACCGCCACTTGCGGGTCATATCCAGCCATAGCGGCAAAGATGAGACCAATGTGGTCTGCCTCGCTCTCCTGACTGCGCGAGAAACCCGAAGTCCACGCTTTGGTGCCTACGCCAATGATACTCGAAACGGCTGACTGCCAATTCGGCCCCATGCCTGCAGCCGTAGCCACGCCGCCCAACACCTGTACAGCCGTCTGTTGCTTGTAGGAGTTGCTGATGCGCTCGGCCGAGTGTTTGGCCACCGCATGCGCAATCTCATGCCCAAGCACAATGGCGAGCGATGCTTCATCCTGTGTGACGGGCAAGATACCCTCATACACCACAATCTTACCGCCAGGCATGCACCACGCATTCACCTGCTTGTCCTGCACGAGGTTGAACTCCCACTGATAGTTCGAAACATCGGCACCCATACCATTGCTTTGCAGGTAGGAAACCACGGCGTTGGCCAGTCGCTGACCCACGCGCTTCACCATTGCCGTGTTGGTGGCATCAGTGGAAATCTTCGCTGACTTCATATAACTCTGATACTCTTGGTTGCTCAGGCTCAACACCTGTTCATCGCTGACAACCAATCGCTGTTTGCGCCCAGTGATAGGCACCTGAGTGGCTGTTCCACAACTGGCCAAGATGGCCGTAACAACCACTAAGATAAGATACTTGACATTTTTCATCTTTCTACTTATATTTAAAATTGACGAGGCAAAGTTACAGCATTTTATCCTTCCAAACAAATTTCCCCATACACAAATGACATCACCCCTTATATTTAGCAGGCGTGCAGGCGTATTGCCGTTGGAAACACTTGGCAAAGTACGACGGGCTGGAGAAACCGACCATGTAGCAAACCTCGTTGACCCGATAGTTACCCGTTTGGAGCAAGGAGGCCGCATGTTTCAAGCGTATGACTTGTATCATCTCGTTCGGAGTGACATCGGCCAGTGCCTTGATTTTAGCGAAGAGGCTGGAACGTGACACCCCAAGTTCGCTGGCAAGATAATCGACAGACAACTCGGAGTTGGAGAAGTTCTGTTCGATGATGGCCTCCATGCGGTCAAGAAACTCCTGGTCCTTGTCGTTGATGGTCATGAACTTGATGCGGGCATCGTGCACTTCCTGTTCCTTCTGCTCGTTCAGTTCCTTGATTTCAGCCACGTGCTTGCGCTCTTTCTTGCGAAGAAGATGACGCACAATCAAGATAATGGCGGCGACGAGAAGGAGCAGATAAATCACCTTGGCAGGCGTGTTCCAGTAGAAGGGAGGCGTGATGACGATGGGCAGCGTGGTGTCAGCCGATTGCATGCCATCGTTGGTGGTGGCTCTCACATGCAGAACATAAGTGCCTGGAGTGAGGTTCGTGTAGGTGATGCTTTGGTGGTTGCCCGCCTCAATCCAGTCATCGTCGAACCCTTCCAGATAGTAACTATAGAGGATATCGGAAGACTGCAGGAAACTCATGGCCGAGAAGTGGATGCGGATGACATTCTCGCGGTAGGTCAGCCGCAACTCATCCATGTAAGGCAAGCGTACAGGCAAGTAGGTGCTGCCAACAGTCGCGGGACGGCCAAAGACATCAAGCCCCGTGAAGACGATGTGCGGCTGCACCTGGTTTCGGTGCATGGATTGGGGTTTGAAGGTGACGAAACCGTTGGTGGTGCCAAGATAAATATACCCGTCATGACTGCGGCAGATAGCGGCAGGCATGAAGTCGATACTGGCGATATTATGGCTCTTCTTATACACTTGCTGCACCACACGTTTCGCAGGTGAATAACAAAGGATGCCGGCGGAGGTGGCGAGCCACAAGTCCTTTTCCACGACGGTGATGCCATACACGCTGACCACACCGGACAGAAGCGATATTGGCAGGAAGCGGTCGTTGGCAGCATCGTAACAATAGAGGCCATTGGCGGTGCCGACCCACAGGATGCCTTGCCGGTCTTCATAAAGGCTGTAAACAGTGGCAGGCGTACCTTCACCATGTGTCTCCAAGGCAAGTTGCTGATGGTGTTTCCACACCCCACGTTCATCCAACACCCACAAGCCGCTGCCTTCGGTCGCCACCCACAAACGATGAGCATGGTCTTCATAGATGTCTGTCACCAGCCCACCCACTCGCTTCACTTGGCTGAAAGTGCGCGTATCAGGATGGAAGACAGCCACATGACCGAACGTGCCGACCCAGATGCGATGGGCATGGTCGCTGCTGATAGCATAGGAACTGGCATCGAAATGGCGTCCTTGCTCGTCGAGGAAGTCAGGCACATGCTGCACCTTATTGGTTTGCAAGTCCTTGATGTAGAGTCCCTGCGTGTAGGTGCCCACATAAAGGAGAGAACCCTCCCGATGCAGGGCATGCACATTGGTGGCTGTGCCTTTCGGAGCCAGTTGCACAGGCGTAAAGGTGTTGTCTGCAGGATTGAAGCAGGTGAGGCCTCCGTCGTCGGTGGCTATCCAGATGCGGTGCTGGTCATCTTCGCAGAAGTGGTTGACCACATTGCCCAACAGTGAGTTATCCTGCGAGGTGTGGGTATAGGAAGTGAAGTTGCCCGAGATGGGATGGGTGTAGTTCACGCCTCCATAATATGTGCCAATCCAAGTGCCTCCTTCCCTGTCCTTCAAGAGCGGATAGATGAAATTGTCGCTCAGAGCGCCACTCTTATCGCCCCGATTGTGCATTCTCACCTTGTGTTTCTTCACATCAATCGCATCAAGCCCCTTGTCACTGCCAACCAGCAGGGTGCCCGGCTTCACCTCAAGGATGCTGTGCACATGCTGCATGCCGGTCTCTTCAGCCGTGAACACGACTTCTGCCTGATGCCCCGCATTGTCAAAACGAATCAGGCTTCCATCCCAAGCACCCAGCCACATCTGCCGTTCAGCGTCTTCGCAAAGAGTGATGCCAGCCACCCGTTCGGGCATGCGACCCGTGGCTGATGCCTGCAGTTCCACAGGCAGGAACTGGTCCTTGCGGGAATCATAGCGCACCAGGTTGTGGTTCACCCAGTTGCTGGATGCCCACACCGTGCCGGTCGTGCTCACATAGATGCAGCCGTAGGATTTACCCCCATCGGGAGTGGACACCGCACGAAGCGTCCCCTTGGGGATGTCGAGCACGAGAATGCCCTGCCCCATTGTGGCCATCCACAATCGTCCAGAAGCATCCACCTTAAGGTCGGACACATTGAGGTCTCCTTCGGCGTTTTTTTGCATCGGAAACTTGTACTTCTCGATGTGGTCAGTACGTTGCTGATACAAAAAAAGTCCATTTTCAGTACCTACCCACAACGTGTCGCCCCATTCCACCATCGAGGTGACAGACATCGCGCGTGTGGCAGGCAATGCCGTCACTTGATGCCCGTCATAACGATTCAACCCACGGCTTGTTCCAATCCAAACGAAACCCTTCCGGTCTTGCAGCAATGCACGTACTGTATTGGAAGACAGACCGTTGTCGATAGATAGCGACGAGAAGGAAACGGCAGTCTGGAGGGGCGACTCATCTTGAGCCACCACTATTGCCGTACTGAGTAACCATAGCAGCACGATGCTGATCATGCGGATTTTTTGAAGCATAAAACTCTATCTTGGAGAACAAAAAGTGGTTTGACGATGCTAAGGTAATGAAAATATCGTACAAGCCAACAAAAAAATCGTACAAAACTTTCCACACTCATTACTTTTGTACGTTTTTCCTATTTTTTTAGACTTTTGTGTTACACCATCACCCAAAATATGCGTTACTTTGCAGCAGTTAAACATAGCGACAAAGTAGTTCATTAAAAGTAGCCCAATTTTTTTTGATTAGATTAGTTAGATAAAGATAGAATTTGTTAGATTAGCCTATATTAAAGTCTTCCTCTTTTCATTGACGAAATAGTTCTATATAATAGGTGAAAACGGCACAACAAGTGCCACTAATGACAGAAGGCCGAACGTGAGTTCCGCCTTCTGTCATTTTTTTGTACCAATCGGTCACATCACAGCAGTTCCACGTTTTTCACCACAGGGGTGCCTTCTTCGAACTTGATGGTGACCTTGAAATTGGCGAAGTCGCTGTAGATGTAGAGAGGGATGGTCTCGTTCTTTTTCGGCTCGTAGTCGAATTTGAGGCGGATGTTCGAGCCGGAGAGGTAGTTCTCAGAGGGTCGCACCGCTTTGTCCTTGTCGTTCACCTGATAGAGCGAGAAGACAGGGTCGATGATGTAGAGGAGGCGAGGCAAATCGATGTGCAGTTTCTTGTCGCCGCCCGTCACGAGGTTCTTCATGTCGCGCTTCATGTCGTTCCACAGATTGCCGTCGCTGGCTGTCCCCTGCACTTTCGTGTCTCTCTGGATGATGGAGAGCAGTTTGCCGTTGTCCACGTTGAAGTCTTCGAGCAGTTGCTGCTTCACACTGCTGGCTGGCTTCTTCTTTTTGGAGGCCGATTCGGAGGCCTTCATGTACTTATAGTTCACGTTGTCAATCCAGCAAATCTTGTCGTCGGTCATCGCGATGGCGCGGATGCGGGTGATGTCGTTGTACTTCTTGTCCTCGTAGTTGAGTTTGACCACGCCTATCTCGGTCTTGTCGTGATGCTTGATGATGTTGACCGACGGGAGTTTCTGCACGTCGTACTCATCCTTGTACATATCGGTGTAGTGGAGGCAGAGGAAGATGCGCACGTTCTCCAGGTCGATGTCCGAGCGGTTGTTGATGGTGACCTTGATTTCGTCGTCCTTGTCGGAGAGCGTCCAGTTCATCGTCGGCTCGACCGACACATCGAGGAAGGACTGCTCCATGAGGATTTGCTTGAAACTGCTGTACATGTTGTCCTCGCAGTACTGCATGTCGCTGAGCAGGCAGTCGTACACCCCCTGATTGCCTCGGCGGTAGAAGTGGTTGAAGATTTCCGTCTTGCTTCCCTCCGCATCGCCGTGCTGCGCATAGTAGTGCGCCTTCAGCAGGTTAGGGCTGAAGATGCCGAATCCCTCCATTGTGGAGCGGTAGAGGCGAAGCAGGTATTTGCCCTCTGCCGACTTGTTCAGGTAGGTTCGCGCCTTGTAACTGTCGAGCAGATCGGTCAGCGCCTCTGCCTGACGGGGATACTCCATCGATGCCTGGTCGAAGAAGGAGATGGCCTTGCCGTTATCACCCTCCTCCCGATAGAGCAAGCCCTTCAACACCAATGCCGGAGCAGAACGGGAAGGATAGAGCTTAATGTATTGATCCAACGTGGCTTCAGCCTCGACTAAAAGACCCTCTCCCCGACCCTCCCCCATAATGGGGAGGGAGAGGCCATCCGGCGAGGTTCCCAATGAAATGCTATCAGATTTAGCATTAGACGAAGATTCCGACGACTTCCCGTCCGCAGGGTCTCCCTCCCCATTATGGGGGAGGGTTGGGGAGAGGGTCTTTGAGGTCTGTTGGTTCGCCATCTGAATGAGTGAAAGCCCCTTCAACAACAACGCCTCGCGATTGGTCGGATACGCTTTCAGTATCTCCTGCGTCTGGTTGTAAGCATCCATCGGACGGCCACCATACAGGTCGATGTACGCCTTGTCCTTTTTCAGACACAAGGCATCCCACTCCTGCATATACTTATAATAGACAGGCGCGTAGTCCTCCAGATATTCGATGTAGGACATCCGCACGGCCTCAATCTCACGCTCAAGTTTGCGCTTCAGTTCCTTCTGACGTTCATACTCCTCGAAGGCAGCTGTCTGCGCCTTGTCCATGCTGCTGCCCACCGAGATGGTGCTGAGCGTGGCGTCGCCCGTCATCATCGAGCCGAGCACACCCACGGGATTGACATCGGCCACGAAGGTGGTGGCTCCGCTGGTGGCGCTCCGCATGAGCATCCACACGTCGTCCAGTTCCTCATATTCCTTCTGCAACTCGAAGAGCCGCTGCAAGATGGGGAAGAGTTTCTTCTTCTGTTCCAGCACCTCAGGAGCCACGTGGCTGAAGTCCTGCTTGGCCACATACTCCAGATAACTCATGAAGTCCTCCGACTGGCACTGCGCCACCTCGAGCGCATTCATCGCCCGCACCGTCTCCTCGAGGTCATACTCAGGTTCCTTCGCCTTCATGGCTTCCCAAGCAGGCGCAAACTCCTCCGACGGAGTGTATTCCTCCAAATCGATGGTCTCAGCAGGCCAGAAACGCCAAGCGACAAAGCCGGCAATGCCCAGCACCACCACAGCCACCAGCGTCCAAACGACAGTTTTTTTCATTTGACATTCAATATTTTACATTCAACACCAGATTCCTTCACTTGTCGTCCAGTTCTGACTGGTACTCATAGCCATTCTCCGCAATCGCCTCCTGCAACGGGCCATGCGGATAGAAGCGCAACTTCACGCCCTTAATCGCATCAGCAGGCGCACCCAGTTCCTCAGCCGACGCAGCCGAACCCGAGTTAATCACAGGCTTCAGCGTGCCGATGCCGTCAATCTGCACCTGCCGTCCCAACTCCAGACAAGCCGCGATGCGGTTCACCATCGCAGTCACCACACCCAGCGTCTTGTTCGTCGGCTCACCACACGCATCCGCACACTCTTTGACAATCTCCTTAAACGTGATGGGCGGCAGCGACACCGACTGATACACCCATGCATCGTGCATCCCGTCGGGACGCACAATCTTCTTCTTCGCTTTCCTTACTATTAACATAATGCCTCCTGTATAATAAACACCAAATCCGCACTTCCGCTGCCACTCCTTCCTCTTTTCCACACCCACCAAATCCTCCCCTCCACTACCGCCAAAACGGTGTGAGTCACACCGTAGGGGTCGGTCTGAGTCACACCGAGGGTGCCGGTCTGAGTCACACCGCCGTCGAGGCTGTGGCGTCGAGTCATTTCCGACACAAAGGTAAACATTCTTGTGAATGTTAGCAAAAGGATTCTCGAAAAAAATCACATCCCACATAAAATCACCCATTTTCTTGGAGAAGAATAAAAAGATGTGTACTTTTGTACACTGAAAACCTAATCTTGTACATCCTATCTCTAAAACCTAACACATGATGAAGAAAACACTCGCCCTCTGCATCGCGTTGCTCTGCACCACCCTACTTCTTGCCAAACCCTACACCCAGCAGGGCATCGCCTATCTGTATGATTACAAGACCAAGACGAAGAAACCGGTGGCCAATGTGAGCCTCACGGTGGCATACGCCAAAGGCCCCGCCATCAGTCGGGCAGACGGCACCTTCACCATCGAGTTCCAAGACTTCGGGGCAGGGAAAAAACTGGCCTTCGAGAAACAGCCGTTCAGTCAAGGCCTCATCGTGCTCAACAAGAAAGAGGTGGACGGATGGTCCACCTTCGAAGGACGACTCACCCTCATCATGTGCAACAAGCAGGACTTCGATGCCTGCAAGCAGAACTACTACAACGTCGGCCTCCAATCCGTCACCCAACGCTACGAAAAGAAAATCGCCGCCCTCAAACGCGAATCCGCCGACTACCAGCAACGCCTGCAGGAACTGGAAGAGGAACGCGACCGCATCATGGACAACCTCCGCAACTCTGCCGACGCGATGGCCCGCATCGACCAAAGCGAACTCGATGCCGCCATGCAAAACGTTCTCGACCTCTACGAACAAGGCAATGTGGACGAGGCCATGCAGAAACTGGAGGACATGAAGTTGGGGGAGAAGTTTGTACAGACACTCGAACGGAAACAGAAACTAGAACAAGCCGTGGAAACCGCAAAAACAGATTCCGTTCAACTCCTCAACAAGCTCCGCACTTCTGTAGATATGTACAAGAATGGCGGTAACTGGGATAAGGCAGCAGAAATCCTGAAACTATTGGCAGACAGATTGAATACGTATGATGACATCTTTGCCTATGCGAAATTCTGCCAAGAGCAGCATGCTTTCAAGGATGCCGAAGTCTATTACGAGAAAGCATTGGAAATCTGTCAGCGGTTAGCGAAGGACAACCCTAAAGCATACGAGCCGGACGTGGCAAACACACTGAACGGTCTGGCAGTTCTGTACAACAGAACCGAACGCCTCAAAGAAGCGGAGGAGATTTACAAACAGGCGCTGGAAATCTGTCAGCGGTTGGCAAAGGACAATCCTAAGGCATACGAGCCATACGTGGCAGGGACGCTGGACAACCTCGCATCTTTGTACTCCCTAATCCAACGTCTCACGGAAGCGGAGAACCTGTACAAACAAGCGCTAGAAATATACCAACGGATGGCAAAGGATAATCCAAGAGCATACGAGCCAGACTTGGCAGAGACGCTGGACAACCTCGCATCTTTGTACTCCCTAATCCGACGTCTCACGGAAGCGGAGGAAATGTACAAACAGGCGCTGGAGATACGACAGCGGCTGACGAAGGACAATCCCAAGGCATACGAGCCAGATGTGGCAAGGACGCTGAAGGGCCTAGCTTATCTGTATCGCAAAACCCAACGCTTCACGGAAGCGGAGGAAATGTACAAACAGGTGCAGGAAATAAATCATCGGCTGGCGAAGGAGAATCCTAAGAAGTATGAGCCTGAAGTGGCAGAAGTGCTGATCCATATGGCATATTTGTACTTCTGGACCCAACGCCTCACGGAAGCGGAGGAAATGTACAAACAAGCACTGGAAATATACCAGCGGCTGGCGAAGGAAAGCCCTAAAGCGTTTGAGACACACGTAGCAGTGACGCTGAATTATCTAGCAGATTTGTATTCCAAAACCCAACGCTTCACGGAAGCGGAGGAAATGTACAAACAGACGTTGGAAATCTACCAGCGGCTGGCAAAGGACAATCCTAAGGCATACGAACCTGTAATGGTAGGGACGCTGGGGAATCTGGCAGATCTGTACTCCGACACCCAACGACTCACGGAAGCGGAGGACATGTATAAGCAGGCGCTGGAAATATTCCAGCGGCTGGCGAAGGACAATCCTAAGGTATTCAAGCCGGACATGGCAAGTGCACTGAACAACCTAGCAAATCTGTACTCCGACATCCAACGACTCACGGAAGCGGAGGACATGTACAAGCAGGCACTGGAAATATACCAGCTGATGGCAAAGGACAATCCAAAGGCGTACGAACTGGACATGGCAAATACGCTGAACAATTTGGCAAGTCTATACTACAAAACCCAACGACTCACGGAAGCGGAGGAAATGTACAAGCAAGCGTTGGAAATTCAAGAGTCACTCGCCAAGGATAATCCTATTATATATAGACCACATGCCCTAAATACACTACACAAACTGTCACTTCTTTATTTTAACGCTCAACGGTTTGCCGAGACAGAAGATATATGTAAGCAGACGTTAGAGATTCTGCAATGGTTAGCAAGAAATGATCCGAAGACATATGAACCAGAAGTAGTCGGAGAATTTTTCAATCTTGCACTTGTGTACTTCAATACACAGAGATTCACGGAAGCCAACGAAATGTATCAACAAGCTCAAGAAATCAGCAAACGATTGGCAAAAGAAAATCCAGAACAATACGTACCATATGCTGTTACAATAATATGCGGCCAAGCCTTCAATGCCCTCTTCATGAAAAAATACTCTGAAGCAGAACAACTGGCACGTGAAGGGCTCTCGCTTGACTCTACACAGCACTCTTTTTACACCAATCTTGCCGCCTCCCTTCTTCTACAAGGACGATACAATGAAGCAGAACCCATCTACCGCCAATACAAGGATGAACTGAAAGAAAGTTTCCTCGATGACTTTGAGCAGTTCAAGGCAGCAGGGGTGATACCCAAAGAACGTGAAGAAGACGTGGAGAAAATCAAGCGGATGTTGAAAGAATAAAAAGAAGAACAATGAAATATACAGCATTTATCAGTTATAACTCGAAGGATGACCGATGGGCGAAGTGGCTGCAACGGAAGTTGGAGGGCTACAATATACCTGTGGTCATCAGGAACGAGAAGGATGAGGTGGTGAGACGGGAGGAGAAGCCAAAGAAATTGCAGGTGTTCCGTTACAGAGCCGACCTCAACACGGTGTCGCTGAACGAAGGATTGGCCAAGGAACTGGATGATGCACGATGGCTCATCGTCATCTGTTCGCCCAACTCTGCCAAGTCAGCATGGGTGGGCAAGGAGATTCAGCACTTTCTCGACACGGGACGACGCGACCACATCCTGCCGTTCATCGTGGACGGCACCTCCTATTCTGGCGACGAACACGAGTGTCTGAACCCCGTGCTGAAGGCAGCTTTCCCCGATGGCGACATCTTGGGCGTGAACATCAACGACTATGGCGACGACCCATGCATCTACCGCAAACGGAAAGCGTTGGTCAGAACGGTGTCGCTGCTCATCGAGGTGCCCGATGCCTACAGTTATCTGTGGAACCGCTACCGCATGCGCTTCTGGGAAGGTATGGCTCTGAAAGCAACAGGAGCCTCTGCCATTGTACTGCTGCTGTTGTGGGCCTTGCAGTACAACGCCGAGTTCGACACCCAAATACGACTGAACGACACGACACCCACCAACACCTTTCTCCCCACCCCCGACTCGCTAAAGGTGACGCTAATGCTCGATAACGAGGAGAAGCCTCTGGTGCTGACCGAGACGAACGGAACAGACACCTTCAAGAACCTGCCCGGACGCTTTGCCAACCAAGAAGCACGGCTCACCTTTGTGGCTGAGGGCTACGAACCGGTGGACACGGTGGTGACCCTGCAACGCAATGGTGAAGTGAGCCTCAACATCCACCGAGATGACACCTACGGAGTGCTGGCTGGCACCATCACCAACGAAAACGGAAAAGCGATTGGTGGCGCGACGGTGGAAGCGGAGGGATTGACTTGTACATCACAGGAGGGTGGTTCTTTTGAACTCCACATCCCCATCGAAAAGCAGAAACCATATCCTCATGTTCGCATCAGCAAGGCGGGTTATCAATCAGAGGAGTACACACGCATGGGTGTGGGTCGCAACTGGCAGGTAATGCTGCATAAGTGAACACTTCAGACAACAAAAAAAGAGTGCCAGGTGCATCAAAAACACACCTGGCACTCTTTTTTTGTTATGTCGTTTCGTTTAGAAGTCGCTCTCGGCGAAGGAAGAGAAGCCCATGCTGGCATCGAAAGGACGACGCTCAGCAGCCTGGAAGTCTTCCTTGGCACCTACGACAATCTTCTCGAAGTCGCGCATACCTGTACCGGCTGGGATGAGGTGACCAGAAATCACGTTCTCCTTCATGCCTTCGAGCGAGTCGCTCTTGCCACGGATAGCTGCCTCGTTGAGCACCTTCGTGGTCTCCTGGAATGAAGCAGAAGACATGAAAGACTTGGAGCCGAGACCTGCACGGGTGATACCCTGAAGTATCTGCGTGGAGGTAGCAGGGATGGCATCGCGTGTCTGCACGAGCTTGAGGTCACGACGCTTGAGCATAGAGTTCTCGTCGCGCAGCTTGCGGGCAGTGATGATCATACCTGGCTCGAGGGTCTCAGAGTCACCTGCATCGATGACGAACTTCTTACCCCAGATGCGGTCGTTCTCCTCGAGGAAGTCGAGTTTGTCCACGATGCCCTCTTCGAGGAAGCGAGTATCGCCAGCATCTTCGATACGAACCTTGCGCATCATCTGACGCACGATGATTTCGAAGTGCTTGTCGTTGATAGACACACCCTGCATACGGTAAACGTCCTGAACCTGGTTGACGATGTACTCCTGCACGGCAGTTGGACCCTTGATGGCCAAGATGTCGGCTGGTGTGATGGCACCGTCGGAAAGTGGTGTACCGGCACGCACGTAGTCGTTCTCCTGCACGAGGATCTGCTTGGACAGTGGCACGAGGTACTTGCGCACATCACCCACCTTGGAGGTGAGGATGATTTCGCGGTTACCACGCTTCACCTTACCCATCGTCACCTCACCATCGATTTCAGCCACAACGGCTGGGTTGGATGGGTTACGTGCCTCGAACAGCTCAGTCACACGTGGGAGACCACCCGTGATGTCACCCGCCTTGGCAACGGAACGAGGAATCTTGACGAGGATATCACCTGCCTTGAGTTTCTGTCCATCTTCGACCACGATGTGACCGTTGATTGGGAACGAGTAAGTACGGAGGAGTTCACCGTTAGGCTTGTTGAGGATGTGGCAGTAAGGCACTGCAGCACGGTCTTTAGCCTCGGTCACGATGAGGTCGCGGAGACCTGTGGTCTCATCGACATCGACACGGTAGGTAAGACCTTCCTTCACACCTTCGAACTGAGCCACACCATCGAACTCAGTCACGATGACAGAGTTGAATGGATCCCAGTCGGCAATCACCTGGCCTGCCTCGACGGTGTCGCCCGACTTGGCATAGAGGTTAGCGCCATAAGGAAGTGGCACAGATGAGAGGATGATGCCTGTATTGAGGTCGACGAAACGGAGCTCGGCCAGACGACCCACAACCACTTCTCCATCTGGATGCTCGGCTGTAGGACGGGCAACGGTACGGAGTTCGTCGATTTCTATCTTTGACTTATTCTTTGCCTTAATTTGTGCATTGGCAGCAGCGTTACCTGCCACACCACCGGCGTGGAATGTACGGAGGGTCAGCTGTGTACCAGGCTCACCAATGGCCTGTGCAGCGATGACGCCGACAGCCTCACCCTTCTGTACCATGCGCTGAGTGGCAAGGTTGCGTCCGTAACACTTCATGCAGACACCCTTCTTGCTCTCGCAAGTGAGGACGGAGCGGATTTCAACGCTCTCAATGCCACTGGCCTCGATTTCGGCAGCCAAACGGTCGGTGATTTCCTCACCACTGGCCACGATGAGTTCGTTGGTCTGTGGGTTGACGATGTCGTGAACAGACACACGACCAAGGATGCGCTCTGCCAGAGAGGCAACGACACGGTCGCCATCCTTGAGGGCGGTACAAACCAATCCACGAAGCGTGCCACAGTCCTCCTCGTTGACGATGACGTCGTGAGACACATCGACAAGACGACGAGTGAGGTAACCGGCATCGGCCGTCTTGAGGGCGGTGTCAGCCAGACCCTTACGGGCACCGTGGGTGGAGATGAAGTATTCGAGCACCGACATACCTTCCTTGAAGTTGGAGAGGATGGGGTTTTCGATGATGTTGTTGTCGGAAGCACCTGCTTTCTGAGGCTTGGCCATCAGACCACGCATACCAGCCAACTGTGCAATCTGGTCGGCAGAACCACGGGCACCAGAGTCGAGCATCATGAAGACAGCGTTGAAGCCCTGGTCGGCCTCGGTCATCTGCTTCATGAGGGTCTTCTTGATGGATTCGTTCACCTTGGTCCATGTCTCCACCACCTGCTGGTAGCGGTCCTTGTCGGTGATAAGACCCATCTGGTAGTTCATCGTGATCTGGTCAACGGCATCGTGACCATCCTGTACAATCTGCTCTTTCTCGGCAGGGATGATGATATCGTCGAGCACGAAGGAAAGACCACCCTCGTAGGCCTTGCGGTAACCGAGGTTCTTGATACCGTCGAGGAACTCACAGGCACGTGCCATACCAACGCCTTTGATAACGCGGGTAATGACCTTCTTCAAGGCCTTCTTACCGATAACCTCGTTGACGAAGCCAATCTCCTCTGGCACAACATCGTTGATGATGATACGGCCAACGGTGGTCTCGACAATGTGACGGACGGGAGTTCCCTCTGCATCGATGTCCTTGACAAGACACTTGATCTGGGCGTGTACATCGACCTTACCTTCGTTGTAAGCGATGATGGCTTCTTCTGGACCATAGAACGTGAGTCCCTCACCCTTGGCTCCTGGACGAATCTTGGAGATGTAGTAGAGACCGAGCACCATGTCCTGAGATGGAACGGTGATAGGATCACCACTGGCAGGAGAAAGGATGTTGTGAGACTGGAGCATGAGCAACTGAGCCTCAAGAATGGCCTCGTTGGAAAGAGGAAGGTGAACGGCCATCTGGTCACCGTCGAAGTCTGCGTTGAAGGCAGTACATGCAAGCGGGTGAAGCTGGATAGCCTTGCCTTCAATCATACGAGGCTGGAAGGCCTGGATACCAAGACGGTGAAGAGTAGGTGCACGGTTGAGGAGCACGGGGTGACCCTTCATCACATATTCGAGGATATCCCATACAACAGGATCGCGACGGTCTACAATCTTCTTGGCTGACTTCACAGTCTTCACGATACCGCGCTCAATGAGCTTACGGATGACGAATGGCTTGTAAAGTTCGGCAGCCATGAGCTTTGGAAGACCGCACTCGCCCATGTTGAGTTCAGGACCCACCACAATCACGGAACGTGCAGAGTAGTCAACACGCTTACCGAGGAGGTTCTGACGGAAGCGACCTTGCTTACCCTTCAGGGCATCGGAGAGAGACTTCAGCGGACGGTTGCTCTCGCTCTTCACAGCACTGCTCTTACGAGAGTTGTCGAAGAGTGAGTCAACGGCTTCCTGAAGCATACGCTTCTCGTTGCGGAGAATGACATCTGGAGCCTTGATCTCGATGAGTCGCTTCAGACGGTTGTTACGAATGATGACGCGACGATAGAGGTCGTTGAGGTCGGAAGTGGCGAAACGTCCACCATCCAGTGGCACCAACGGACGAAGGTCTGGAGGGGTCACAGGGATGTTGTGCATAATCATCCACTCTGGACGGCTCTTGCCCTTGCTGGCACGGAAAGACTCCACAACCTGCAAACGCTTGAGGGCTTCGGCTTTGCGCTGAACGGAACCATCCTTGTCGGCTGCAGCACGCAGTTCGTTGGCAAGGTGGTCAAGGTCGATGCGCTTGAGCATATACTCGATGGCCTCAGCACCCATCATGGCGATGAACTTATCGGGATCATCGTCGGGGAGTTGCTCGTTGCTGGGGTCGAGATTATCAATCACGTCGTAGTATTCCTCTTCGGAGAGGAGTTCGCCATCGAGAATGTTCTTCTCTTCATTCTCGGCAGCACCTGCCTGAATGATGATGTAACGCTCGTAGTAGATGACGGCATCCAACTTCTTGGTAGGAAGACCGAGCAGATAACCAATCTTGTTAGGCAAAGAACGGAAGTACCAGATGTGGGCTACAGGCACCACAAGGGCGATGTGACCCGTGCGCTCACGACGCACCTTCTTCTCTGTCACCTCAACACCGCATCGGTCGCAGACGATACCCTTGTAACGGATGCGCTTGTACTTGCCGCAGTGGCACTCGTAGTCCTTGGTAGGACCGAAGATACGCTCGCAGAAGAGACCATCGCGTTCTGGTTTGTAGGTGCGGTAGTTGATGGTTTCCGGCTTCAGCACCTCACCACAGCTGTTCTCGAGGATTTCCTCAGGAGAAGCGAGGCTGATGGTAATCTTGGTGAAGTTATTTTTGATTTTTGATTCTTTCTTGAAAGCCATGTTATATAAGTGTCTTTATATAAGATTTTTATATAATTAATCCAATGAGATGCTGAGACCGAGACCACGAAGCTCGTGAAGGAGCACGTTGAGAGACTCGGGAATGCCTGGCGTCGGCATCGGCTCGCCCTTGACGATTGCCTCGTATGCCTTGCTACGGCCATTGACATCATCTGACTTGATAGTAAGGATTTCTTGGAGGACATGAGATGCACCGAAGGCCTCGAGTGCCCAAACTTCCATCTCTCCGAAACGCTGACCACCAAACTGAGCTTTACCACCAAGTGGCTGCTGAGTGATGAGAGAGTAAGGACCGATGGAACGTGCATGCATCTTGTCTTCAACCATGTGGCCAAGTTTGAGCATGTAGGTGACACCTACGGTGGCTGGCTGGTCGAAACGGAGACCTGTCTCACCGTTGTAGAGATAAGTACGTCCGTAACGTGGGAGGCCTGCCTTGTCTGTCCACTCGCAGAGGTCTTCAAGACGTGCACCATCAAAGATAGGAGTGGCGAACTTGACACCAAGTTTCTGACCAGCGGCTCCGAGCACGGTCTCAAAAATCTGACCGATGTTCATTCGTGAAGGCACACCCAGCGGGTTAAGCACGATGTCAACAGGAGTACCATCCTCAAGGAATGGCATGTCTTCCTGACGAACCACCTTAGACACGATACCCTTGTTACCGTGACGACCGGCCATCTTGTCACCTACACCAATCTTACGCTTCTTGGCAATATACACTTTGGCCATCTGGATGATGCCAGAGGGAAGTTCGTCACCAATAGTGAGGGCGAACTTCTTGCGGTGAAGTTCTGCAGCAAGAATCTTGTACTGCTTGAGATAGTTGATAACCAGTTGACGAATAAGTTCGTTGACGTGTTCGTCGCTAGTCCATCCGCTCAACTGCACGGCTGTATAGTCGATGTTGTGCAATGCGCCTGCGATGAACTTCGCACCTACTGGGATGATGTCGGCACCCATGTAGTCCTTAACGCCCTTAGACGTCTTCCCATGGGTGAGTTCAAGAATCTTATCAATAAGGATTTCCTTGAGGCCATCCATCTTGTCCTGATACTCCTGGTCGTACTTCGGCAGTATCTTCTTATCCTCTGCCTTGGAGGCACGAGTCTTGATGGCCTTGGAGAAGAGTTTCTTGTCAATCACAACACCAGAAAGAGACGGAGTGGCCTTGAGAGAAGCGTCCTTCACATCGCCTGCCTTGTCACCGAAGATAGCACGAAGCAGTTTCTCTTCTGGAGTGGGGTCAGACTCTCCCTTTGGTGTAATCTTACCAATGAGGATGTCGCCTGGCTCGATGCGGGCACCCACACGAACAATACCATTTTCGTCGAGGTCTTTTGTAGCGTCCTCGCTGACGTTTGGAATGTCGGCTGTAAGTTCCTCAACACCGCGCTTGGTCTCACGCACTTCGAGTGAATACTCATCAACGTGAACCGAGGTGAGGAGGTCTTCACGAACGACGCGCTCGTTGAGCACGATAGCGTCCTCATAGTTGTAACCCTTCCAAGGCATATAAGCCACCAGGAGGTTACGACCTAATGCCAACTCACCGTTCTCGGTGGCGTAGCCCTCGGTCAGGATGTCACCGGCCTTCACGCGCTGTCCCTTATTACAGATAGGACGGAGGTCGATGGTCATATTCTGGTTCGTACGGCGGAACTTCGCAATACGATATTCTTTCAGAGCGGGTTCGAACGAAACGAACTCCTCGTCCTCAGTGCGGTCGTAGAGGATGCGGATAGTGGTGGCATCGACATACTCGACAACACCATCGCCCTCGGCGGTCACCATCGTGCGAGAGTCCTCACACACCTGCTTCTCAATACCAGTACCCACGATAGGAGCCTCGTTGTGAAGCAGGGGCACAGCCTGGCGCATCATGTTCGATCCCATCAGTGCGCGGTGGGCATCGTCGTGCTCCAAGAAGGGGATGAGCGAGGCAGCGATAGAGGCAATCTGCTGCGGTGAGACGTCCATCAGGTCGACATCCGTCGGGGGTACGACGGGGAAGTCAGCATCCTGACGGCACTTCACCACCTCGCGGATGAACGTACCATCGTCGTTCAGCGGGGCGTTACCCTGACCGATGATGTGCTCTGACTCCTCTTCGGCCGTCAGGTAGACGATATCATCGTTGTTGAGGTTGGCAATACCATTCTCCACCTTACGGTAAGGAGTCTGGATGAAGCCAAGCTCATTGATCTTAGCATAGACGCAGAGCGACGAGATCAGACCGATGTTCGGGCCTTCAGGGCTCTCAATCGGGCAGAGACGTCCGTAGTGGGTATAGTGTACGTCGCGCACCTCGAAACCGGCACGCTCACGCGACAGACCACCAGGGCCGAGGGCCGAGAGACGGCGCTTGTGGGTCACCTCAGCCAGCGGGTTCGTCTGGTCCATGAACTGCGACAGCGGGTTGGTGCCGAAGAACGAGTTGA
>JAEEGL014666297.1_pt1 | contig 41626 bp, 37 predicted proteins | sample 9134231 | NCBI WGS metagenome assembly JAEEGL01 (sample SAMN16246548, study PRJNA631951) | gut metagenome | biome: gut microbiome; feature: rumen; material: fiber-attached | host: Bos | place: Iran: Karaj | collected 2018-10
AACAGCGGCGACACCTGGGAGGTCTGACGCAAACCACTAACAACAACCAAGGGGCCTCCGTGAAGGAGGCCCCTTTTTTATTACCTATATTATGGAAGAACCAATCCTAAATGAGCATAACAAGCAGGAGTACCCGCCGATGCATACGGCGGAGCATATTTTGAACCAGACGATGGTGCGGATGTTCGGTTGTCCGAGGTCGAGGAATGCACACATCGAGAAGAAGAAGAGCAAGTGCGACTACCTGCTCGACGTCTGCCCGACCGAAGAACAGGTGCAGGAGATTGAGCACCGTGTAAACGAGGTGATAGCGCAGCACCTGCCAGTTAGCTATGAATATGTAAAACGCAGTGAGGTGCCGCCCGAAGTGGACCTCTGGAAGTTGCCCGACGATGCCAGCGAGACCCTGCGTCTGGTCCGCATCGGCGACTACGACCTCTGCGCCTGCGTCGGCATACATGTGCAGAACACCGCCGAGATAGGCACGTTCAAAATCATATCGCACGATTACAACCCCGACACCAGGGTCTGGCGCCTGCGCTTCAAGCTGGCCGACAGTTGACCGACTATTTATATATAAAATAAGGCCAAAATAGGAAAACCGTTTTATTTAACACTTTTTTAACGCTGGATATGCTGGCAAGTGTTTGTGTCTCAGCTGTTTCATGGTAGGGCTGAAAAAAACGTAACTATAAATTTAGTTACGGTTGCAACTTGTTGATAGCCAGTTTGTATACCTACCATCGGCATACCAAAGCCGTATCAAAGCCGTACCAACACCGTATCAAAGCCGACGACCAACGGTGTTTATATGGTGTTGGCTACTCGTTGGCGAGCATCTGCTGGAACAGTGGGTTGGCGTAGATACCGAGCAGTATTTGCCGTTCGGCGGCTTCGTCGGGCAGGCGTTCTATGAATTTTCTCGCCGTGTCGGAGTCGGGGTGGGACAGGGCACCGTCGGGCTGACGGAACAGCTGCATGGCTATGCGGTTGGTGTCGTGTATGCGGTAGTTTGTGATGATGCGGCGGTCTATGAGCGCGGCGAGGTTCTCGAAGGGTGTGTCTGTGGTCGAGCATTGGTCTATCTCGTCGTCGGAAAGGGGTTTGGTGGCTGAAATATGGACGCAGCCTTTGGGTTGCATGATGCCGGTGAGCACGCTGTTGAGGTCTTCGCCTTTCTGCTTGCGGTAGGGGCCGAGGCTGCGGAGGTGGAGTTCGCGGGCTTTGAGCAGGTCGCACGGCTCCCACTCGTAGCTGACGCTGACTGGCACTATGTTTAGTTTTTTGAGAGGCTGCAGGGGGTCGGCTTTGGTGGCGCGGCCGGCAAGGGCCAGCATCTTGAGCAGGGCGGGTTCGGTGCGGTCGAGTCCGTTTTTGGTGCGGCCGTTGCGCTGGGCTATCCATACGCTGTGGTGCAGCTGTGTGATGACGTGGTGGATGTAGGACGATGTGAGGAGCATGTTGCTGTAGAACTCCTTGGGGGTGCCGCCACGCTCCACACGGAACATGTGGTTGGCGCGCCCGATAAGGGTGACGGTGGGGTCCTGCATGAGGTTGGCTCCGAAGGTGATATAGAGTGTCTGGAAGTTGTCGGGCGATTGCTTGTAGAGCAGGTAGTAGAGGAGCATGGCATCGAGTGTGATGTCGCGGTGGTTGGATATGAATAGGCAGGGACGGTTGGGGTCGAGGGCATCGAGGCCGTCGGTGGTGAGCGAGGCGATGGAGTTGGCTATGATGCGATTCATGGCGTCCTTCATGACGCCCACTTGCAGTTCTTTGGCAGTGCCGGTGGCGCGGAGGCGCTCGGCGAAGACGGCGGGGTCCTGGCCGGGATACACGAATTGCGCTATGGCGGGCATAAGGGGCGAGGCGGCTATGCTGGCCATAGCCTCGGGGATCTCGTTGTCGTTGAGCGGTCTGATGTTGTCAAACATGGCGTCGGTCGATGAATTTGATTGGTTTGCGGGTGTTGGCTGGGAAGTTGATGCGGCGTATCTCGTCGGCGGGCAGCACTTCGATGTCGGGAGCCACGCGGATGCGCGAGCGGAACGTGTCTTTCAACTCCTTGACGATGTCGGGCGAGTAGCCGGCACGGAGACCCAGCTTGACGGTGACGGCGTCGGTGCCGGCGTCGGAGGTGGAGACCTCTATCACATAGTTCTCCACATAGTCGGCATTGTCGAGCACGTCGTTGATGGCCGGTGGGTAGAGGGTGGTGCCTTTCAGTTTTATCATGTTGTTTTTGCGCCCGATAAGGGGGGTGAGGCGGTAGCTGTAGCGGCCGCATTGGCACTGGCTGGTGATTTTGGATGCTATGTCGCCGGTGCGGAAGCGCAGCAGGGGCATGCCCTCGACGCCGAGGGTGGTGACCACTATCTCGCCGGGCTGGCCGTCGGGCACGGGCAGGTCGTCGTCGCCGATAATCTCGACGATGATGAGCTCGGGGTGCACATGGCCGCCGCAGCCGTAGGGACACTCGCTGAAGGTGGCGCCCATCTCGGTGGAGGAGTATGTGGCAAAGAGGTCCACATCCCATTTCTCCTTGATTTTGCGGCCCAGCAGGTTGAGGCTCAGGTCCTGCTCGCGCAGCCCTTCGCCGATGCCTATGATGCGGCGTATGCTGCTGTTGCGGTAGTCTATGCCGTGTTGCTCGGCATAGTCTATGAGTTTGAGTATGAACGACGGCACACACATGATGGTGTCGTGGTGTATGCGGCGTATGGTATCCCACTGCAGTTCGGGTATGCCGTTGCCCACGCGTATCACCGAGGCCCCCATCTCGCGGATGCCGAGGAAGTAGGCCAGTCCGGCCATGAAGCGCTTGTCCATGGTGGTCATGAGCTGTACGATATTGCCGGGCTTGAGACCGGCACATTCGAAGCTCTTCTTCTCGTTGTAGGCCAGTCGTTGCAGGTCAAGTTCGGTGCAGCCGAAGGTGACGGGGTCGCCGAGGGTGCCGCTGGTGGTGATGTAGTCTATTATCTTCTCGCGCGGACAGCAGAGAAAGTCGTCGTTGAAAAGCTGCAGGTCTTTCTTCTCGGTGAAGGGTATCTTCACCAGGTCCTCGAGATGGCGTATCTTGGCGATGTCGATGCCGTAGCTGGCAAACATGCGCTTGTAGTATGGCGAGTGGGTTGAGAGGTATTGCAGTGCTGTGTGCAGTTTCTCCTCTTGGAAGGCTTTTATTTCTTCGGGTTTCTGAAATTCTATATCCATTTGTGGGATGATTGTCGGTTATTGTCTGTCGGTTGTGGGGATTGAGCCGAGCCATTGCAGGAACTCTTCTTTCCAGGCATGGCATTCGGGAGTGCCTTTGTCGGAGCGGACGGCGAAGCCATGGCCTCCGGTGTCGTAGAGTATGAAGCGGTGCGCTATTTGCATAGCCGAGAGGGCACTGTCGAGGAGCAGGCTGTTGTGGTAGTCGACCACAGGGTCGTCCTTGCAGGCAACTAAAAATACTGGCGTAGATGTGGGGAATCCATTCTGTTCGATGGAGTAGGTCTTTTGCCAATCAAGGTTGTGCTGGTTGCGGTCGCCCAACAGTGCACGGCGCGAGCGGCGGTGTGTGCAAGGTGCCTCCATACTTACCACCGGGTAGATGGGTGCGGCCCAGCTGTAGCGCAGGTTGCTGCCCGCAGCCGTCATGGCCAGGTGGCCTCCGGCCGAGAAGCCTATGATGCCTATGTTGCGCAGCCCGAGGCTGTCCCAAAGATAGTTGACAGCGATGTCGGCGTCGGTGCCGGGTTCCCATGTCTGCATACCTTTGAAGAGGAGGCGGTAGTGTGTGGCCCAGGCCCACCATCCGGCCACGTGGTAGCGCAACACATAGGCCGATATGCCCTGGCTCTGGAGCCATTGTGCAACCTCGATGCCTTCGTGCTTGTAGTCGAGCCAGTAGTAACTGCCACCTGGACAAACAATGGCAGCACGGGTGGCCCCCTCGGCGGGGTAGGCCTCGAGGGTGGCTTTGGTAGAGGGCAGGTGTATTATCTCCTGTGCGGCAGCAGTCAGGCAGCCTGTGAGCAAAAGCAGTATCAGCAACAGTCGCTTCATCAGCCGAGTATGGTTTTTATTTCGTCGGGGTCGAGGCGGCGGTAGCGGTGCTGAGGGTCGGCTGTAAAGTCGACTTGGAAGTATTCTTCGTCATAGAAAGAGAGCTTCGAGTTGGTGTCGGGGTTGCACTCGAGATAGACTATCGTGTCGGGGTCGAGCCCCTTGGCTTCGCATATCTGCTGTTTCAGCTTTTCGCCAGCATAGGTGACAGAGGTGCCCGGGTTCTCTTGATAGAGTTCGGTGACGATTACGTATGTCTTGCCGCCCACGGTGCGGATCTTCAGCCCGCAGAGCGATTCCATATCCCATTCACCGCGGAATGGGAACTGCTCGTCGTAGTATTTTTCAGATACTTTCATGGTTAGAAGGCGTTTTGGTGGGTTTTGACGGAGCGGTCTACGTCTTTGCCGAAGCTCTTGTTGGCGAGGGCGCGGTTGCGAGGACGATAGGTGCCTTCGTTCATCTCGCGCAGTGCTACGTTGCAGAACAAGCGGAACATCTTCGACTCCTGTGTCTCGTCGGCGTAGAAACTCTTCCAGGCATACTCGTAGACATCCTGCAGCTCGTCGGGGGTCATCTTGGCGGGTTTGAATACCACCTGGCCTGCGTTGTAGTGGTTCCAGTCGAAGTCGAAGATGCGACCCTGACGTAGGTAGTCGTCGTAGGCCTTGGTGTGGGGGAATGGTGTCATGATGGTGAATTCTGCCAGGTCGAGGTCTATCTCGCCGAGGAAGTCGATGAGGCGTTTGCAGTCGTCGACGCTCTGGTTGTCGAGCCCGAGGAGAATGGTGCCTTCAACACCTATGCCTACGTCGTGGTAGCGCTTCACACGTTCTTTGATATAGTCGGAGGTATCGTATACAGCCTGATAGACATACCAGGCACCGGCTTTGGCGGCGAGGTCTAGGACCTCGGGGTCGTCCTCGATGGTATGGCTGATCCATTTTTTCTTGAGCGGTGCGATGGCACGGAAGAGTTCTTTCTCCCACTCTTTGTCTTGCGCCAGCGAGTTGTCGACAATGAAAAGGCGGTTGTTGTCGATGGCGGCCATGTCTTCCACCACCTTGTCAACGGGACGTGGACGGAATTTGCGTCCGCCAAGATAGCTAACAGCACATGGGTAGCAGGAGAAACGGCATCCGCGCGAGGCGTGGAAGAGGTCGACCATCTGTACCCCTTTGTGGTTATAGAGCTCGCGTTTGTAGAGGTCGCGGCGGCACGGACCCACAAGGGCTATGTCGGGTTGGCGGCCCATATAGTTGTATATCTTCTGCAAGCGGTCGTTTTTCCAGTCTTCTATGACCTGTGCCGAACGGCCTTCGCTCTCGCCAAGGAAGAGGCTGTCGACATGATTGACAAACTCTTCGGCGTGGAGCATGGCGCTGATGCCACCGGCGAGTACCTTCTTGCCGCGGCGATGGTATTCGTCGGCAATCTCCCATGCACGTTTCACCTGGGTGGAGAGCATGGTGGAAAGGGCAACTACGTCGCACGGGTCGTCGAAATTGAGCTCCTCGACGTTCTCGTCGACGAAGTCGATGTCGACATATTCCGGCAGGGTGGCTGCAAAGGCCACGGGGCCGTGTGGCGGCAGGTTGAAGGTGGTCTGTCCCGGGAGTTTCTTCCACTTGGGATAGATGAGTTTCATCTTGACGGTTTCCATATTGTATGTATCGTTTGTTGTTGTCCGTTTATCTTGTTCACTATGCAGTCCTGTCCCACTATGGCTTCGGCGGTCAGGATGGCGGTGAGTGAGGTGCCTATCATGCCGTGGAAGTTTATGTCCTGGCCCGTGAGATAGAGGTTGGATAGGCGTGTGCGAGGCGATAGGGTGGTAAGTGCCGGGTTTAGCACCGATGCGTGCAGGCCGTAGCATGAGCCATGGGTTGAGCCGCTGTAGTCGCGCATGGTCAGTGGTGACGCGGTTTCGGTGTATTCACACTCTAATGGTCCGATGGCTTCTTCTGCCAGATGCAGGGCCTGAGCGGTTACCTGCTGTTTCCAAAGCAGGTATTCGGCGGGCCTATGGGCATGAGTAGTCTCTCCCCAACGGCTCACACAACTATAGTCCATCGGCATCATTATGGTGAAAGTGGAGGCAAATTCGTCGTCGCTGTTGTCCCTGCCGGTCATCATGAACAGGCTTTTGGGCCATTGTCCGTTTACTGTATTCCACTGATCTTGTATGAGCAGATGGTAACATTTGTTTTCGTAAGGTAGGCTGTTGGACTTCAGTATGCCGTAGATACAGAATGCCGAGCGGCTTTGGCGTGCTTCGGCCATGCGGTGGCGGAATGCAGTAGAGAAGGCTTGACGGGGTGCTATGTGAAGCATTGTGCCGATAGGCAGGGCTCCGATGAAAAAGTCGGCGGCAAAACGCTTGTCGTCGCCTATGGCAACGGTGGCTGCAGTCCCGTCGGCTTCGATGGACGTCACCTCGCAGCCTGTATGTATCTCGCCACCTCCGGCAACTATTATGTTGGCAAGGGCTTTGGCCAAGGTGTAGGCTGACGGTATAAGCTTGTATATACCGTCGATGTGCAGTACGCTTGTGAGGGCGTGCAGCAACGCTGGAGTGTCGTCGGTGCCGTCGTATAGGTGTGCTACATATGCCAGACGTTGCCGTAGGCACGGGTCGCTGACGTGTCGTTCGATAAGTTCCTTGGCGGTAATGGCCTCGCCTTCGCTATGTTGACTGTTGGAGGGCCGCATGCAGAAGAGATTCTCTGTATCTGCTATGCGGTACAGGTCGTCGACATAATCGTTCAGTTCCTTGTGGTATTTACCGCATCCAATAGCCTCTATCCATGCGTCGCGACCGAATGGCAACTGCGTTTTTATGTCGTTGTGGACTATGGTGTCGTAGCATGGTTCGAACAGCAGTTTGTCGGTTACCCCAAGGTAATCCAGTATTTTGCGTAGGTTGCCGCCAGGCTGCATGCCGCCGAAGACGTGCATACTGGGGTCGAAGGTGTGACCCTTGCGTATGAAACATTGCAAACCACCGCCCAAGGTGCGGTTCTTTTCGAGCACTGTGACGCGGTAACCCTCTTTTGTCAACAAGGCGCCGGTCATGAGACCTCCAACCCCTCCGCCGACTATGCATACACTCTTCATGCCGACACTCCTTTCCGTGGTCTTGTGCGCCACACTTCGCGCCCTTTGTAGAGGTATTTGTATCGCTCCAAACGGTAGCGGTATTCCGGAGTCTCAAGGCGTTGACTCATCTCTTCGAGGGTCTCTTCCATCTGGTGGCGCATCTCTTTAGACGAGAGGTGGGTGCGCTCACCTATGTGTATTGTGATTTGGCCTTCGGTGATGAGGCTTTCGCCTTTGGGCCATACATCGTGGTTGCCGTGCATACATATGGGCAACAATGGCAGCCCAAGTTCTGAGGCCAGGGCAAAGGCTCCTTTGTGGAACCGTCCTATCTTGCCGTCGAGGCTACGTGTCCCTTCGGGGAATATCATCACCGAGTAGCCGCGCTCCACCAGGTTGCGCAGGCGTGGCAGGGTATGTTCGTAGCCGTCGGTGGCCGGCAGATATTCTGCATAACGGATAATCAGTGCATAGAGAGGATTGCGCCACACCCAGTCTTTGGTTAGTATTACCAGTTTCGGGGTAAGCATTAGGATGCACAGCAGGTCGAGGTGGGAACTATGGTTGGCCACTATCACGGCGGGTTTGCCGAAGTCCTCTCCCAGCGGGTTCTCTATGCGGAACTTCACGCAAGGCATAAGACGGGCTCCGAGGCGTGCCACTGAGCATACAAAGCCGTGATAGATGTCGCGCTTTCGCTTGCGGTTGCCCGGCAGTGCTATATAGACAAGCGTCAACGGTGTCACTATCGCCAGTGCAAAGATGGCGAATACCAGCAGTGGAACCCACGTGATGGCTATGCGTTTCAGGGTGATGGGTATGCGGCGTGGTTGTCCGTGACGCATGGTGAACCAGCGGAATATGGCCGGTGGTACGGTGCAAGCCATCAATACCACACAGCCCATGCCTATCACAGCCACTTCGCCCAGCGAGCGCATGGCAGGGTGTTTGGCTATCACCAACGTGCCGATGCCCACAAACATCAGTATGGCCGATATGATAACGCTGCGGCGATATTCGCGCAGCCGGGGTTGCCCGGTGGCGTTCTCATACAGTAGTCCTTCGGTGATGAAGATGGTATAGTCGTCGCCTTGGCCAAAGATGAATGTGGCCAGTATGATGTTTACGATATTGAACTTTATGCCGAAGATAGCCATTATACCCAGAATCCAGAGCCATCCCATGGCCATCGGCATAAAAGCCAGGAGTGCCAGCTCGAATCGTCCGAGAGCCAGCCACAGGAAGAAGAATACCACGAACGAGCAGATGTAGAGTATGTAGTTGAAGTCTCCGTTCAGTGCGTTCACCAGGCCTTGGCCCACCTCTTGCTGTGTGAACGAGAAACCATGCCCGTCGAGTGCCGTCATGGTTGGTGCTTCTGTCCTTACGTAGTTGACCACGTAGTAGCCGGTATCGGTCTTTAAAACATAGTTTTTAGCCAGTGAACCGGTTGCACTTGCCATGTCGAAATGCTGCGGTGTATAGTCTTTCTGCATGCGCTCGTAGAATGGGGCGAATGCCTGCGGTGTGAATCCGGCTTCTTTGGCAGCATGTAGCACGCTGTCTGCCAGCCCCGGGTGCCGCTGCTTCATCGTTTGCCATGCGGTGGCGGCTTCCTGCTGCCGTGCATACGACGGGGCCACTGCGGCTACACCGTCCACGCCAATCGCGTCGTTGTGTTCCAGTGCATCTTCGAGTGTGGCCCCTTCGGCTACCACATAGGTGATGCCACCCTCGTCGACGGTGCCGCTAAGCAGGTCGAGGTCGCGCTGCTGCTGCGCGGTCATGTAGTTGATGTTGTGGAGGTCCGAGTCGAACTCTACCTTTGTGCTGAAGTATCCCAGCACCACCGTTATGGCCACCATGACCCAGAATACTGCAGGTGAGCGCATGAAAGCCAGCCTGTCTTTCTGTTGCCTTTCCGTTGCCGCGGGTCTTTCTTCCGTTGCAGTGCGGCGTCCGCTTTTGGCCCACAGCGGCAGGAACACCAGGGTAAATCCTATGGTGCCGACAAGCATCAGCGAACCGAATAGCCCCAGGTCGCGCATGGCCTCGGCCTTTACGAAGACCAGGCAGGCAAATGCCGCCACGGTGGTTATGTTGCCAGTCACAAGGGGCTCCACCATCTCGCGCAGTGTCTCGCGACGGTCGGGGTGGCTGCGCAGGTGTTCGAGGTAGTGCAGCGGATAGTTCACAGCTATGCCCACCAGTACCGACCCGATGCCCACCACTATGATGGATATCTCTGTCTTGAGGATTGCTATCACAGCCAGGGCGAATAGCCATCCTGCGGCCACCGAGAAGCCGAGCCACAATATGTTGCGGCGGCGCCCCATGGTACGCAACAGCACTATGGCTATCAGCAATACCGCCAGTCCAATGGCAAGGAAACTGTCGTGTTTTATCTGCCGTGCGTTGGTCACGGCAATGAGCGGTGCACCGACGGCGCTGACTGTCACCAACTCTTCCTGGGCAGTGACGGAATCGATGGCCGTATAGAGGCTGTCGGCCAATGCTCCGTTGCGACGGGTGTCGCTGGTGGTATAGGGGCTGGAGAGGAAGGCATAGCCGTTGCCCTCGTCGTCGAACACATAGCCGTCAATCAGTTGGTATCGGCTGCTGGGGCTTAGCTCCTGGAGCCGGTTCATGGCGGGCGAGAATAGGTTCAGCGGGTCGGCCACAATCATGTCGCTCACCATCTCGGGCAGGGGCATCGACAATGTCTGGTGCACGTTGGCCATGCACTGCTCCACGTAGCCGGGCTGCGCCAGCAGCGAGTCGATGCGGTGGTAGTCGTCGGGAGTGAGGTAGAGCGCTATGCGGTCGCTCACCGCCTCGATGGCCTGCATCGCATCGCTCTCGTCGGCACGTGCCTGTACGGGCACGGTGGTGAAACTCTCGGCGAAGAGGTCTATGGCATTCATCACATCATCTTCGGTGCCGCCGTCGGCGGGGCGGAAGATAACGGTGATCTGTCCTTGGTCGCCGAGGGCGTTGTATACAGCGGCCTGTTTGGCATTCTCTTTGCTGCGCGGCAGGAAGTCGGCTATGTCCTCCTCGTAACGCAACTGCAACGCCAACACCACACCCACGGCCAGCAACACCAACAGGCTTGCTATTGCCAACAGGCGGTGGGCTGTCAGGTAGTCGTGTATGCGCAGCAGCAACTTCGTCATTTCGTTCGGGAGTTATGGGTTACGAGTCTCGAGATTAACATTCTTGGGTAGCCATAGACGAGCGCCAGCAGGCACAGCACGGTGTTGAGCAGCGATATGCGAAAGAAATCTTGGAACGGGCGGAAGTGCGTTACGCGGTCGTCGGGGTAACTCACGCTTATGCCCACCGGCACCAGCTTCACTCCGCGCCATGCACTGAACACCAGCAGCTCCAGCTCGCTCTCGTAGCGTGAGGTGAGCAGGCCGAGGCTGGGCAGATGGCGTAGCGGATAGAGACGGAAACCAGTCTGTGTGTCGGGTAGGCTGATGCTTGTCTGCAGGCGGAACCAGAAGTTGCTGAAGCGGTTTGCGAAGGTGTTGCCCGCTGGCATACCGTCGGCTTGCAGGTTGCGGCTGCCCACCACCAGGGTGTTGTCGTCCGTGGCTGCTGCCATAAGCAGCGGTATTTCTTCGGGGCAGTGCTGCCCGTCGCTGTCTATCGTGGCCGCGTAGTCGTGGCCGGCCTTGCGGGCCGCCTCCAGTCCGAGACGCAGGGCGTGGCCCTTGCCGCGGTTGCGGCTGTAGGTTATCAGGTGTATCTTGTCCGCATATGGCCCCAGCACCGCAAGGGTGTCGTCGGTGCTGCCGTCGTTGACCACTATCACATTGTTGCATACCGCCAGCGTTCGACTCACGATGTCGGCCACCGTGCGTGCGTTGTTATAGGTCGGTATTACAGTGCAGAGGGTCATCTCTTCTGATTTGGATTGCGTGTGTTTCGGTAACGGCTAACGGCTTTCAACTCACCGCGGTCAACGTCAGTTTTATCTTTGCGTAGGTCTTGTCGGCTTTGGTGTAGGCGGCGGTGGCCACGTTGTCGGCCGTGAGGGTGGCGGCCAGAGTGCAGCCGTCTATGTCGTCCGGCTCCATCATGGACAGGTACTTCACGTTGTTCACCTTCCCCAGCGCCAGCGTCCGGCCGGTGGCTTGCGAAAGCAACTCCACCACCGCTTGCAGCATCAGCACCCCGGGGGTGATAGGGTGGCCGGGAAAATGACCACTGTACACCGCGCTCTCGCGCTGCGCCTTCAGGGTGGCGGCCACACGCAGGCTGTCTCCGACATTCTCGAAGGCGGCTCGTTCCACTTTCAATAGCTCTTCAAGTACCTTCATTGCTGTGTGAAATCGATTTGTGTATAGCTGTCCTCCTTCTCTATAAGGCGCACGCTCTTCACGCGCAGCGTCTTGCGGTCGAAGGTGAGCACCGCCTGCTGCATCATGCGCTTCATGTCGCGCCGCTTCGGCACAAGGGTGGCGCGGTATGTGCCGGCCTCCTCGGTGAGGGTTGTCTCAAACAGTTTGTCGTTCGTCAGGCTGGCGCCGTCGGTCATCTGCATCATCATCTGCGCCATTCCGCGTGTCATCCTGCCGCTCGCACCCGACAGCTGGTTGCGCTTGCCGCCGGTCTCCGTGTATATCGAGTCGCCCTCGACAACCAGAGCCATCGCCTGCGGCTCGGTGTACTGCCAGCGCATGGTGCGGTCGCTGCCCAGGGTGAGGTTGCCTTTCGACACGGCATCCTGCGCCAGCAACGGCGAATGTTTCCGCTGCACGAATGTGTAGGAAAGCGTCTTGCCCGCTTTGGGTTGCTGGGCGGCGGCGATGGCCGTCAGCACCTCGGCGCGTTGCGGCCCCGTAAGGGGGGCGTTCTGCGCCTGCAGGGCCAGCGACATTGCAATGGTCAGAATTGCCAGTAGGATGTGTCTTGTATGTTTCATCGTTGTGAGTGGTCGGTTTTGTTGCGCTAACGCATGATAAAGAAGCACCCCGCAACTATCAGCACTACCCCTATCCATCGGGCAATGGGGATGTGTTCACCGAAGACTATGATTGCGGCCACCATGCCGAACACATAGCCCAGAGCCGTCAGCGGGTAGGCCTGGGAGAAGGGGAAATGCTTGAGGATATAGAGCCAGAGCAGGGTGGCAGCTCCAAACGAAAGGCCGCACGCCAGCAGCCACCAGTCGGTAAGCACCGCCGTGAAATAGTTCCAACTCCATTCAAACTTGGGCAGTTTGGCCATTGCCAGCTTCAGCAGCACCTGTCCGCCGCTGAGGAAGATGGTCTGCACCGCCACCAGTATCAATAATCTCCACACTGTATATTGCTTTATATATATTATAACCCCCATAACGCATCCCTTCTGTTTTTATTGCGCGCACGCGTGAAAAAAGATTATAGTCCGTATTGCCTCCCACCTGGGTCCGACCCAAGTCCGACTGTTGTCCGCTTGTTGTCCGCTTGTTGTCCGGTTGTTGTCCGCTTTTAAAGCGGACAACAACCGGACAACAAGCGGACAACAAGCGGACATCTGACGGCGCAGTTACCTTGCTGCGCCGACGGTGTATCACTCTTTTAGCCCTGAAACATAACGGTTTGGCGGATTTGATGAATATAACAAATCAACCTCACATCAAATACACTTTCGGGTGTAATTAATGTGAGGTCGGTTAAGCCCGTATGGCAAGTGCAAATGCTTGGAGGCTATTGTCTTGCCGGATTCAGCGCTATAAGGGTGTAGTGTGGCTGCTCGTCGAAGACCAGCACTATGCGACGGTCGGCAATAGTGTGGGCGGCGGCGTAGAGGTCGAGGGCCGTCTTTGTGTATGATACACCAAACAGGTCGGACGAGGGTGTGCGGATATCGGTGTCGGGTGTGCAAAGACTGGAAAGGGCCCGTTGTTTCTCCTCTTCCGAGGGGCGGTAGAGCATCTTTATGTCCGCTATCTCGCACAAGGCGCTGTCGCTCGGCTCAGTCGACAGGACCATGCTAACTGCACATTCGGCGGCCTTTTTGTCCCTCAGATAACCACCTTTGCAGAGCAGGGCGTGGTAAGACGGCGTCATCTCGTCGTCGGCACATACCAGCGCGTTGCCGATACTGCCTCTGCGTAGTTGCAGCAATGCGTCGAGCAGGGCGCTTTGGAACGATATGGTGTTGTGGGCGTATGTGGCGTTGTAGCCATGCGCATGGAGGTTGATGGCGATTATGGAAGAGACGGTGTTGTGTGTGCTCTGCATGAAGCGGGTGGGCATCATCTGGTCTTCACCCTGGCGGCAGAGGGCATCGAGGAATATCTCGGTGTTCTCGATGCAGCCCAGGCCGGTGCCTGTGACAATGGCTTCGGGTGTCTCTATCGCTGTGTGGCCGAGGGCATCCTTGGCTGTGGCAATGGCGCGCTTCAGTATGCGTCCCATGCGACGTGCCTCGAGGGGCGGGATAAACTGCTTGTAGTCAGCCTCGCGGCTGCGTGTGAGCGGCTCGGTGAGGGGTATTGGATTTTCTATCCAGTCTTCGCAGAGGGGCTCTTGGGCAGATATCTGCGAGGCGGCCAACAGGTAGACTTTTGGGCGCTGCGGTCGGTGAGTGGTATGTGATTGGCGGTTGTAACCGTCCACTTTCTCGAGAAGAAGCGCGCTGTCGTTGCCGCCGAAGCCGAAAGCATTGCTTAGGGTGTAGTGCAGTGGGGCTGCGGTGGGCTGGTGGACAGGGGTGAGACATTCGCCGGAAGCGTTGAAGCGCAGGTTGACCGGCAGGAATGAATGTTGCATGGCAAGCAGGCAGATGACGGCTTCTATGGTGCCTGAGGCACTGGTGGTGTGGCCGGTAAAGGCCTTTGTCGACGACACGGGTGGGTGCACGTCGCCGAAGAGGCGGCGGATGGCGACGCTCTCGCAGAGGTCGTTGTTGCCGGTGCCGGTGCCGTGGGCGTTGATATAGTCGACACGATCGGGCTCTATCCCTGCCATCTTGAGGGCCTGCTTCATAGCGAGGTAGGGCCCTTCGCCGTCGGGCGAGGTGGCTGTCTGGTGGAATGCGTCGCAGGCGTTGCCGTAGCCGGCGAGACGGGCCAGCGGAGTGGCTCTGCGGCGGCTGGCGTGGTCGGCGGTTTCGAGAACGAGCCATGCCGCTCCCTCGCCGAGGTTGATGCCGCCGCGCGAGGCGTCGAAAGGTCGGCAGGGCTCGCGGTCGAGAATCATGAGCGAGGCGAAACCGTTCAGGTGGAACTTGGTGATGCATTCCGACCCACCGACTACTACACATTCGGCCCGCCTGTCGCGTAGCAGTTCTGCTCCGAGTATGACAGCGTTGGCGGCTGAGGAACAGGCGGTGGAGAGGGTGGAAAGCATACCGAAGCGGCCGAAGTGGTCGGCTATCATCTCTGTGCAGGCCCCGCAGTCGTGGGTGCGGATATACTCGTTGCGGCTGTCGTTCTCGAGGAAGTCGAGGTAGTAGAGTTCGCTCTTGTCCATGCCGCCTACGGTGGTGCCTGAGATGAGCGGTATCTGCGGATATTGGTCTGGTGTCAGACGTGCCTCTTCCAATGCCTCTTTCAGGGCTATCATACCCATCAGGGCGGTGCGGGTGGTGGGGTGTGAAGCCGGGTCGATACCGAGGATGGAGCACATCTCGTCGTTGCTGAGTTGCACTTCTCCGACCGGAAATTCATGGTGGTCGGTCTTGAGGTAGTGCAACGGCCGTATGCCGCTCTGTTGCTGCTGCAACGAGTGCAAGGTCTGCTCTTTGCCAATGCCGATGGCCGACACTATGCCGGCACCGGTGATTACAATGTCTGTCATTTTAGTTTTAAGCTTTAAGTTTTAAGCTTTAAGTAGGACGGCATCCACTTAAAACTTGCAGCTCACAGCTTACAGCCCGTTTACTTGGTGCGGTTCTTGCTGATATAGTCGGCCATGACGGCGATGGATTTGAAGATCTCCTTGCCCTGGTTGGGGTCTTGGAGGCGTATGCCGTAGTTCTTCTCCATAAGCACGATGAGCTCGAGCGCGTCGATGCTGTCGAGGCCCAGGCCTTCGCCGAAGAGGGAGGCGTTCTCGTCGATGTCTTCGGGTTTGATGTCTTCGAGGTTCAGGACTTCGATGATTTCTTTCTTCAGTTTGAGGATAAGGTCTTCCATTGTCTTACTTTATTTTAATATTTTGTTTAATTCGTTTTCTATTGCTTCCTTCGCTGTGTATTGTGGCACGGTAATGAGTGCCGCGTTATTGTTGCCGTTGGCATCAACTTCGCACCATCCGGCTATCTGTGGGCCGCGTTGGGCGGCAAGGGCTATCTGTTCTGCCATGATATCGGTGTGCGGAGCGTCGAGCACCATGAAGTTGGTCTCGGTCTGGAAGTGGTTGCGTATGGATATCTCGCCTGTTACGATGTTGGGCAAGGTGTAGACAAACAGGGCGGGGGAGGGGAACCACTCGGTGTGGCTCTGTATGGTGGCCTGGAAGGCAAGGTCGTCGGCTATCGATGAACTGCGGTTGAAGAGCAGTACGCCATAGTCGGCCTTGGGACATTCCTTCAGCAGCTTCTCGCTGGCTATAAATCCTAAACGGGCCAAAGGATCCATCTTGAAGAACTTGGGATAGTCGCCCACCTCTTTACGGTATATTTCCACAAGTTCGTTGGAGGTGGGAGTAATGTGTATGGATTTAATGGAAGTTCCCTCGATGGTGTCTATGGATAAGCTCTGGTTTCTATGATTATCTACAAGGCTGAATTTCATTGCAGCATTGCAGCCGCCGAAGCCGGAGAGCAGTTTTACAAAGCTTTGCTTATCGGTGGTGCGGATGTCGGCGCTGATGTTGACCTGGCGGCTTACGCCAAGGTTCTTGAAGCCGCGGGTGCCGAACACCACGCCGTGCTCCACGGCCTGCATCGAGAGGATGGTCTCGAGCACGCCGGCAGCACCCATAGTGTGGCCGTAGATGCCTTTGAGGCTGAATAGCGGCACATTGGCCAGTCCGGCACGGTCAATGGCTATGCTCTCCATCTCGTCGTTGTAGAGCGTAGATGTGCCGTGGACACTGATGAATGCAAGCTCGTCTTTATTGATATCGAGTGCTTGCAGGCAGCGGAAGGAGCCTTCGCCTGTGCGCGACGGTCCGCTGATATGGTTGGCGTCGTTGCACATTGCACCGCCGTCGGCTACCCATGCAGCAGAGGATAAGAGTGTTGATTGTTGTGTATTGGCATAGACTATTGTTGCGGCAGCCTCTCCGAGGTTCAAGCCACACCGGTCTTTGTCGAAAGGTCGGCAGGGGTCGGGCGAAAGGGCATGAAGGCATTGAAATCCGCTAATGATGAATTCGCTCTGCACATCGCAGCCAATCACTACTGCTGTGTCGCAGAGGCCGGCTTCGATGCTGCGCATGGCCGCTATCTGGGCACTGAGACCGCTGATGCAGGCATTGCTTACCACCAGTGGCGGGTTGGGGTTGCCGAAGTGGCGGCAGATGAGGTTGGCCGAGGTGCCAAGCAGGGCTCTCTCTGTTTCGCCGTTGGCCAATAGGTGCACGTTGCCTTTTGTGGTAGAGAGGAAGAAACGGCAGCGGGCTGACGTGGGGTCTATGCCCGAACGGGCTATGGCGTCGCTGGCCGACGTGATGCAAAGCTGCTCGAAGAAGGTGTATGCGTCATCGTCGTGGCGTTGCTCTTCGGGGAAGAGAGAAGCGGTGTACAGAGAACCGTCGGGGAGCGAATATTGTTTCAAGGCACACTGCCCATCCATGACGGCTTGGAAGTTCTCCCATGTCGTTGCCCCAAGGGGCGAGTATATGTTATCTGCGAGTCTTACAACCATTTCTTTTTCCACTCTTCGAAGAACGGCGGGTTTCCCAGTACCAGTTTGTATTGCTTGTCCATGAATACTTGTATTGTGTGGGCTGTAGCCAATAGGGTATCGCCGTCGGTTATCTTGTAGTCGAACACTATCTTGGCTGCCTCGGTGGGATTGTAGACAATCTCTATCTCGGGGTGCATGCCGTAGATGATGGGGTTCTTGTATTTCAGCTGCACGTCGACCAGCGGGGCATAGTAGCCTTCGTCGAAGAAGCGCAGGTAGCCCAAGTCGTATTTCTCACCGAATGCCTCGCGTGCATCCTCGAGGTACATCATGTAGCTCCCGTGCCACGCCACGCCCATCGAGTCGACCTCGCTGAATCGTATGTCGAATTTCTTCTTTGTACTCAGTGTCTTCACAGTAGTGCTATCTTTATTGTTCCAGAGGCAAGCAGGGTGTCGCCGCAACGGCTCTCAGCCTGTGCCAGTGTCATGCCGAATATCTCGTCGCTTACCTCGATACGGGTTTTGATGGTGTCTCCAACCGAGGGAAGGTGGTGTATTTCTATGTCGCGCAAAGCACCGATAACACCTACGCGGACCTCTTCGCCCCGGCTGCGGCTTATATAGCCCATGCGTGCGGCACAGGTCTGTGCAATGTTCTCTATCAGGCCGCAGGCTGGCAAGCATCCGCCTTCTACCATGATGTTGTCCTCGCGCACCGTCAGCTCGGTCTCTGTTACAACGGGGTCGCAGTGTAGCAACCGGTCTACCATCACCATTGGTGGGCGTTGTGGGATGAGGGATAGTATGTCTATGTCTTCAATCATTCCAGAATTCATAGTAGTTGTACCATTGGTGGGGATAGCGGCGCACCGTGGCTTCGAGGGTAGAGGCATACTCCTGTGCCAATTGTTGCATTTGTTGGCGTCGTGGCAGGGCGGTGTCTACCTGCAGGGGCACCACAAAAGTGCGGAAGCGTCTCACACCCTCCTTCATCACTATCACCGACAATACAGGCACCTCTTTCTGCACCGCTGTGGCAAAGGGGCCGAGGGGGAACTTGGCATCTGCATCGAAGAAACGGCATGTGACGCTTTTGCCAGAACCATGGTGGCGGTCGGCGGGCATACTCACTATGTTGCCCTCGTCGAGGCAACGGTTTATCTCAAAGATATGGCTCATGTCGTTCCGCACAGGTATCATGTGTATCTGTTTGTCGGCGAACTTGTTTACGCGCCCCTTCTTCACCACTTCGCTTTCGCCCTCAAAGATGAGTGCATAGAACTGTTTCTTTTCAGACCTCAATACGTATCCGGCTTGTTCATAGGTGCCTACATGCGAGGAGAGCATCATGAACCCGCCAGGCTGGTCGGCAAGATATTGGTAGTGTTCGTTACCTTCCACCGTCAGCTTGAAGCGGCATCCGGCAAAGGCTGCGAACCTGTCCAGCACCACCTGCCCAAAGGCGAAGTGGTTGCGGTATACGTGCAGGAATGATGCAACAGGACTACATCCCATTCTGCGGCGGAAGAAGTGGTATATGGCAAGATAACCTTTGTGGTTTAAGAGCATATAGAACGGCACTACTAACGCCATGATGGCATACATCACCTCCAACGGTACCACTTTGAACATGGCCACCAAGGCACGTTGCATGAACGGTGTGCCGTCGGTGTTCCCTTGCCACTCGCTATGTGCAGGCTCCTGCATCACCAATCGCTATTCTCTACAACTTGCTCTCGATATAGTCGCAGAATTGGCCGAAGGTCTTTATGGTCTTCATGTCTTCGGCAACAATCTTGAAGCCAAATGTCTTCTCTACGATGACTACAATGTCCACAAAGTCGAGGCTGTCCACTCCGATGTCTTCTTTCAAGCGTGCCTCGGGAGTTATTTTATCCTCGTCAAACTCCAGCTCTTCCACGAGGAAGTTCTTCACTTTATCTTCAATTTCCTGTCTTGTCATATATGTTGTGTTGTTTATTTTGTTTTGCATACCATTATGCTGTGGCCTTGCCCAAGGTTGTCGTGTATTGTCTCCACTGCAAGTCCAGCCTTGTTCACCAGCCGCTCCATGTCCTCCGAGTGATACATCTTGCTGTTGCCGTTGGCGATGGCTGTGAAGTAGAGGCTTGTCATGGTCAGGCAGAACGCGGCGGGCTCAAAGCGTTGGCGGTCCCAGAGGGTTTCCATGATATAGAGACGGCTGTTGCTGTCCATAATCTTGGCGGCACGGCTTACGATGCTCACTATCTCATCCTCGCCGAAGCAGTCGAGGAACTGGCTCATCCAGATGGCATCGTAGTGCTTGTCGGTGGGGAAAGCCTGGCTGGCGTCCAGCAGGTTCATGCCGTAGCCATCTATGCGGTCGGCACCGGGTTTGCCTTTGGTGTCGCGACGCATCATCTCGAGCTGCTGCGGCAGGTCGACGATGGTGACGTTCACATCCTTGTCATGTCCTACGCACTGCAGGGCCCAGCGACCGGTGTTGCCGCCCACGTCGAGCAAGGTCTTGGGGTGGTTGGCGAAGACTATCTCAAGCGCCTGCTTGAACGAACTGTCGCTATAGAAGTGGTCGAAGCCGAACCAGCTCTTCTGTACCTGTGGAGGCAGCTGTGAGAGGCCTTCGTATACCGTAGGCCACGGGCCGAAGTGCTCCAAGCCGGCAGGACGGCCCTCCTTGAGGCTCTCCTCCAAGCGGAACCAGCCTTCGTAGTTCACATCGTGGTTGAAGTCGATATTGACAGCCGTAGCGGGATCTGTTATGAAGAACCAGCCTGTTTTGCTGAGGCTGTAGCGGTCGCTCTCGGGGTCAATCAGCACGGTGCCGATGCAGAGGCTGGCTTCGAGCATAACCTTCACAGCATAGCGGCTCAGACCTGTGGCTTCCACCACTTCGGATTCAGTCATGCCGTTGTCGCTGTTGCGAAGCATCTCGAAGATGCCGAACTTCTTCATCAGACGGCTCACTTGGAACACTATCGGTCCCCAGGCAATCCATTCGGCCTTCTCCTGCGCCTCGCGGGCACTGAGGTGCTCCTTGCTGTAGGCCTCTTTCAGTTTGGGATTAAGATACATCTCAGCGTATGTTTGTGTATGTTATAGTTTGGCAATTCTTTTCCCCAGCTCGCCAAAGGTGTCGTTGAAGGCACGGTCGACAGTTGGGGCAGAGCCTCCGTCAATCTCGTCGATGTCGACAACCAGAATGGTGGAACCGTTTTGGATATCGGTGACGGTCAAAGTGCCCCAAATGCGGATGCATGGACCGGGAATAAAGCCCATGACATTCACAAACTCGTCAACCTTTGTGACCTGGATGGTTATTTTGTACTTTGCGTTGGCTCCATCTTTTACGATAAGCAGGGCGCTGTTGCGCTCGCTGTATTCTTCGACAAAACCTTCGTATGATATGGTTGTCTTGTTGTCGATATCCTGATATTTCTCAGTCAGTGGCATTTTGCCGTCGAATGATGCCCCGGTGTAGACCACCTCCAGCAGGCACTCGCCTTTGGCTTTCCTGAAGAACTTTTTGTCGCCCTCCTTCACTTTCAGCGGGTTTGCTGCAAAAACGTTCACGGCTAACAAAGCCATAATCAGTGTCATTAAAACCTTTTTCATGATATTGTCTGTTTTTGGTGTTTGTAATTTCCTTTCAATGGTTCACAGCCGTTTCAGCACCAGTGCCGAGTTGGTTCCGCCGAAGCCGAAGCTGTTGCTCAGCACGGTGTCCACCTTTGTCTCTATGGTCTTGGTGGCCAGTTTAAGATGGGCGCTGGCCTCGTCGGGGTTCTCGAAGTTGATGTTGGGGGCCACGAAGCCGCCGTGCATCATCAGCAGGCAGTAGACTGCCTCGCTGGCGCCGGCCATCCAGCACTCGTGTCCCGTCATACTCTTGGTCGAGCTTATCCAGGCGCGTTGTCCCTCGAAGAGGCGGCCAAGGGCCTTGGCCTCGTAAAGGTCGCCTTGTGGGGTGGAGGTGGCGTGGGCGTTCACATAGTCGATGTCGCCAACAGTAAGGCCTGCGTCTTGCAGTGCACGGTGCATGGCCAGGGCACTTCCGTCGTCGCTGGCCTGCGAGATGCCGCCGCCGTTGCTTGAGAAGCCGTAGCCGCACACCTCGCCCAGTATACGGGCACCCCGCTTTACGGCGTGCTCATATTCTTCCAGAACCAGTGCGGCGGCACCGCCGCTGGGTATCAAGCCGTCGCGGTCGCGGTCGAAAGGGCGAGAGGCCTTGGTGGGCTCGTCCATGCGCTTGCTGAAGGCACCCAGGGCGTCGAACGAGGCCATGCTGTAGAGGTTGGTCTCCTGAGCACCGCCGCAAAGCACCATGTCCTGCAGCCCCTGGCGGATGAACATGGCTCCGAGGCCGATGGAATGGCTGCCGCTGGCGCAGGCTGCACTGACGCTGAAGTTGATGCCGCGAAGGTGGAAGATGGTGCTCATATTCATGTTCACCGTCGAGTTCATGCTTTGGAATATCCAGCCACTGCCCAGCAGTGCCGAGTCGTGCTTCTCAAGCATCAGGGTGTGGCTCTCCACGGTGGCCTTTGCCGACGAGTCATTGCCCATCAGCACGCCCACTTCGTTCTTCAGCAGGTAGTCGTCGTCCACGCCTGCCATGGCGAAAGCCTCTTTCGAGGCCATGAAGGCATATTCGGCCTCCTCGCTCATGCCGGCACGCAGACGGCGGTCGAGCAGTCCTTTCAGCACGGGCTTCTCCACGATGCCCGTCAGGGTGCTCTGGTATCCGTAGTCCTTGCGGGCCTCGTCGGTGCCTATGCCCGAGCGGCCCTCGTATAGCGACTGGCGCACCTCGTCGACGTTCTTGCCGAGGCACGACCATATTCCAATTCCAGTGATTACTACTCTTCTCATGTATACAATCCTCCGTTGATAGAAACAACTTGGCCTGTGATGTAGGCGGCCTCCTTCGAGGCGAGGAAGCCGACCAGTGCCGCCACCTCTTCGGGCTTGCCGAAGCGCCCCACGGGTATGAGTTTCTTCAGCTCGCTTTCGTCGAGGTCCTTGGTCATGTCGGTGGCAATGAAGCCGGGGGCCACGGCGTTGACGGTCACCTTGCGTGGGGCCACCTCCTGTGCCAGCGCCTTGGTGGCACCTATCACGGCGGCCTTGGCGGCGCTGTAGTTGGTCTGGCCGGGCATGCCCTTGATGCCGCTCAGCGACACCACGTTGACGATGCGGCCGTTGCGCTTGGTCATCATGTCCTTCACCAGACGGCGCGTCAGGTAGAAGAAACCGTTGAGTGTGGTGTCGAGCACCGAGTGCCACTGCTCGTCGGTCATAAACACCATTATGTTGTCCTGCCGTATGCCGGCGTTGTTCACCAGCACCGATATGTAGTCTTCTGTGTGTGCGGTCTGCCACTGCTCCACGGCGGCTTCTATGGCCTTGGGGTCCGAGGTGTCGAACGGCAGCAGCTCGCAGCGGCCGCCTGCGGCCTCTATGGCCTGCTTGGTCTCTTCGGCGGCTGCGGTGTTGCTCTTATAGTTGATGATTACAGGCATGCCGTCGGCGGCAAGCCTCATAGCCACAGCCCTGCCTATGCCGCGCGAACCTCCTGTCACTAATGCGTATTCCATTGTATAGTTTTAGGTTTTAAGTTTCAAGCTGTAAGTGGGCTGATGCAACCTGCGTAGCCACTTAAAACTTACAGCTTACAGCTCCTCAAAAGTTTCTCAACCTTGGCTATTTCTTCATAGAACGGGGTGTCGTCGGCGAAGGCCGGTATGATGGCGTTGACGCGTTCGTACATATCCTGCGAGGCCTTGCAGAGTTTGCCGCTCAGCTTCAGTATGTCTGTGGCCTGCCGTAAGGCTATCATGTGTATGGCCATCACCTGGTAGGCGTTGTCTATCACGCGGCGGCAGATGAGGGCGCTGTTGGTGCCCATGCTGACGATGTCCTGGTTGTCGTTGTTGTTGGGTATGCTGTGCACATAGTTGGGCATCGAGAGGGTCTGGCACTCGGCGGTGGTGCTGGTGGCGGTGAACTGGCAGGCCTGCATGCCGTAGTTGAGGCCCAGGGTGCCCATGTTGAGGAATGGCGGCAGGATGCCGTTGATGCGGTCGTGGAAGAGGTAGTTCAGCTGCCGTTCGGCGGTCATGGCCATACGGGTGACGGCTATCTTCATCTTGTCGGCTTCGAGCGATATGTAGTCGCCGTGGAAGTTGCCGCCGTGGAAGACGTTCTTGGCCACGGGGTCGACGATGGGGTTGTCGCAGGCCGAGTTGAACTCGTTTTCTATCACGGTGCGGCTGTTGCGCAGGGTGTCGTAGACGGGACCCAGTATCTGGGGTGTGCAGCGCAGCGAGTAGTAGGCCTGCACCTTGTGTTCGAAGTAGGTCTTGCCCTTCTGCTCCTCGCTGTAGAGGTGGTGCTCGCGTTTGCTGAGGCACTGGCTGCCGCGGGCCATTTCGCGCATGCGGGCTGCCACGGCCTGTTGGCCGGGCTGGCGGCGCACGCTGTTCAGCTCGTCGGCCATCCAGTCGTCGTAGCTCGCCGCTATCTCGTTCATCCACACCGCCGCCAGCAGGCTGTAGTCCAGCAGCCGCTCGGCATAGGTCTGGTTCACTATCGATATGCCGGTCATCACCGACGTGCCGTTGGTGATGGAGAGTCCTTCGCGGATGTGTATGGTGAGGGGGGTGAGGCCCAGCTCGTCCATCACCTCCTTCGACGGACGCCACTCGCCGCGGTAGTGCACCTTGCCTTCGCCTATGAGGGTGAGGGCTATGTGGGCCAGCTGCACAAGGTCGCCGCTGGCGCCCACCGAGCCATGCTCGGGTATGAAGGGGTATACACCATTGTTGAGGAAGGCGGTGAGCAGCTCTACCACCGACCGGTGCACGCCCGAGCGGCACTGCAGCAGGTTGGTGAGGCGGGCCAGCATGGCGCCGCGCACATAGAGGTCGGCCAGCGGCTCGCCGGCGCCGGTCGAGTGGCTGCGTATGATGTTGTACTGCAAGTCGGAGAGGTAGCGGTCGTCCACGCGCCACTGTGCCATCGGGCCGAAGCCTGTGTTGATGCCGTATATCACCTTCTCGGCAGCAAAGCCCTCGAGGAAGCGATGGCAGGCGTCCACCTCGGCCAGTTCCTGCTCCCTAAGGTTCATTTTTGCTCCGTCGAACACGATTCTCTGCAATTCGTCGAATGTGAATGTTCTCATAATATATTTATTTACAAAAATATATATTCTATGCCAAGTTGTTGGCTGAAATTGCAAATATACAAAAAAAACACAATCGGGAAATAAAAAACAACCGAAGCCCTTTTTGCCTCGGTCGATGATTGTTAAACAGGGCCTGTCGACGGCGGGTTTCGGACGTACGAAAACCGACCGTTGTCGGTGTTGGTACGGTGTTGATACGCCTTTGATACGGCTTTGGTATGCCGATGGTAGGGATTTGGTGTTGATTTACAGATTGTTAGGGTTGATTAACCGACAATTTGCAAGTCATTGGCTTATAATGCGTTGTATTTTTGGTGCTTGCTAATTTCCGGAAAATTTAACTATAATTAACGGAATTTGGCTGTTTTCAATATGTGGCGAGGGTGTTGCGTATGATGTTTTTGATACATTTTGTTTGTTATGCTTGTACTTTCATAACAACTGTTAAATATACGATATTGCTCTTCAATATTTGGTGGTATATTTTGTAATTCTTTTTTGCGGTTTTATGGTGACGAGTCGGGGTGTATGCCGTTTGGCACGAAAATTGTTGTCAAAAAGTGAAAAATGTTTGCCTATTTGCGCGGAATTGTGTATTTTTGTATTCCTTTATGGGTAAGCAATGTGGGTGCAATGTATTGAGAAAGAGATTGTTTGTGTGTGGGTGTGAGGCTGGGTTGGATAAAAAACAATAGAAAATATATAAATAAAGGCCCTGTGGGCTATGCAAACAGACAAAAGAATAAATACAGCAACAATAGAAAATGGCTAATTTCCTGACTAAGATTTTCGGCGACAAGAAGAGTCGCGACCTGAAGAGTGTGAAGCCCTATCTGGATTCGACCCTTGCGGTCTATCCCGCCATCCAGCAGCTCGACAACGACGCGCTGCGTGGCAAGACCTTGGAATTCAAGCAGCGCATTGCCGCCGCCATAGAGACCGAAGAGAACGAGCTGGCCTCCCTGCGGCAGCGTATCGACGACGAGTACGATATGCCTGTCGACGAGAAGGAGTCGATATACAAGCGCATCGACGAGCTTGAGAAGCAGTCGTACGACAAGACGCAGAAGGTGCTCGACGAGATATTGCCCGAGGCTTTCGCTGTGGTGAAGGAGACGGCGCGCCGCTTTGCCACCAACGACGAGGTGGTGGTGACCGCCACCGACCGCGACCGCGACCTCAGCACCACCCACGCCAGCATCCGCATCGAGGGCGACAAGGCCATTTACCAGAACCACTGGATGGCCGGCGGCAACGAGATTACTTGGGATATGGTGCACTACGACGTGCAGATTATCGGCGGTGTGGTGCTGCACAGCGGCAAGATTGCCGAGATGGCCACCGGTGAGGGTAAGACCCTTGTGGCCACGCTGCCCGTCTACCTCAACGCCCTGCCCGGCAAGGGTGTGCACGTGGTCACCGTCAACGACTACCTGGCCAAGCGCGACTCCGAGTGGATGGGTATGCTTTTCGAGTTCCACGGCCTGAAGGTCGACTGCATCGACAAGTGGGAACCCCACAGCCCCGAGCGCAAACGTGCCTACGACGCCGACATCACCTATGGCACCAACAACGAGTTCGGCTTCGACTACCTGCGCGACAACATGAGCCGCAATCCCGACGAGCTGGTGCAACGCGGCCACAACTATGCCATCGTCGACGAGGTCGACTCGGTTCTCATCGACGACGCCCGTACCCCCCTCATCATCAGCGGTCCCACCGGCAAGGACGACGACGAGCAGGAGTTCTACCGCTTCAAGCCCACTATCGAGAAGCTGTACAACGCCCAGCGCGTGCTGGTGACGGGCATCCTGGCCGAGGCCAAGAAAGGCATCGCCCAGAACCCCGACCCCAAACCAGAGGAGGAATGCGCCAAGCAGCTGCTGCGCGCCTATCGCGGCCTGCCCAAGAACAACGCCCTTATCAAATACCTCAGCGAGACGGGTATACGTGCCATCCTGCAGCGCACAGAGAACTTCTATATGCAGGAGCAGAACAAGAATATGTTCATCATCGACGACGAACTCTACTTCGTCATCGACGAGAAGAACCGTCAGGTGGAACTCACCGAGAAGGGCATGCAGTTCCTCACCGACATGGGCGAAGATCCCAACTTCTACCAGTTGCCCGACATAGGCAGCGCCCTGGCCGAGGTGGAGAACAACGCTTCCCTCAGCCCCGACGAGAAGGCGGCTGCCAAGGATAAGATATACAGCGACTTTGCGGTGCAGAGCGAGCGTGTCCACACCGTGGACCAGCTGCTGAAGGCCTACACCCTTTTTGTCCGCGACGTGGACTACATCCTCACCGAGGACAACCAGGTGAAGATTGTCGACGAGCAGACGGGTCGTATCATGGAAGGCCGCCGTTGGAGCGACGGTCTGCACCAGGCTGTAGAAGCCAAGGAGAACGCCAAGGTGGAGGCTGCCACCCAGACCTATGCCACTATCACCCTGCAGAACTACTTCCGCATGTACAAGAAGCTGGCCGGTATGACCGGTACCGCCTCGACCGAAGCGGGCGAGTTCTGGAATATCTACAAGCTCGACGTGGTCGAGATACCCACCAACAAGCCCATTGCCCGTGTGGATATGGACGACATGGTCTACAAGACCAAGCGCGAGAAGTTCAAGGCCGTCATAGACGAGGTGGAACGCCTCATCGGCGAGGGACGTCCCGTGCTGGTCGGCACCACCAGTGTGGAGACTTCGGAATTGCTCAGCAAGATGCTGAAGATGAAGAAAATTCCCCACAACGTGCTGAATGCAAAACTGCATCAGAAAGAGGCCGACATCGTGGCACAGGCCGGTGAGCCCGGTCGTGTGACCATCGCCACCAATATGGCAGGCCGCGGTACCGATATCAAACTCAAGGGTGATGTGCGCGAGAAGGGCGGTCTGGCAATCATCGGCACCGAGCGTCACGAGAGCCGCCGTGTGGACCGTCAGCTGCGAGGCCGTGCAGGCCGTCAGGGCGACCCGGGCTCGAGTCTCTTCTTCGTATCGCTCGAAGACGACCTCATGCGCCTCTTCGGCAGCGAGCGCATGGCCTCGATTATGGACCGTATGGGCCTGCAGGAGGGCGAAGTCATCCAGCACTCGATGATCACCAAGGCTGTGGAGCGCGCCCAGAAGAAGGTCGAGGAGAACAACTTCGGCATGCGTAAACGACTGCTCGAATACGACGACGTGATGAACAACCAGCGCACCGTCATCTACAACAAGCGCCGCAACGCCCTCTATGGCGACCGCCTGTCGATAGATATAAGCAACATGTTCTACGACACCTGCGAGTATCTCTACACCGAAGGCGAGGTGTGGGACGACTTCAAGATGGAGGTTATCAAGGTCTTCGCCCACGAGGTGCCGCTCAGCGAGCGCGAGTTCCTCTCGATGAACCGCAATGCGGCCATACAGCTGCTCTACGACCAGTGCTTCGCCGCCTACAAGGAGAGGATGCAGAAGCTGTGTGAGACGGCATGGCCTTTCATCAAGAACATTGCCGAGAACACCCGCTATATCAATGTGGCTTTTCCCATCACCGACGGCAAGAAGACCCTCAATGTAGTGGTGCCGGTGAAGAAGGCGTACGAGACCCACGGCCGCGAGGTGCAGCTCTCGATAGAGAAAGGCATCACCCTGGCCATCATCGACGACCTCTGGAAGGAACACCTGCGCGAGTTGGACGACCTGCGCCAGAGTGTGCAGAACGCCGCCTACGAGCAGAAAGACCCATTGCTTATCTACAAGTTCGAGTCGTTCAAGCTCTTCGAGCAGATGTTGCTGCAGATCAACCGGGAGATCACCAGTTTCCTGAGCCGTGCACAGCTGCCGCTGCGCGAGGACAGCGACGTGCATGAGGCCCGCCAGCCCCAGAGCGACCGCCGTGGCCTCAAGGCCGGACGCGACAACTCGCTCGACCGGGTGGCCCAGCAACAGCAGCAGGCCATCGACAATTCGGCACAGCAACCGCAGAAACAGATGCCGGTGCACGTGGAGAAGAAGATAGGCCGCAACGACCCCTGCCCTTGCGGCAGTGGCAAGAAGTATAAGAACTGCCACGGAAAAGGTATGGAATAAACAAAATAATGAGGCTATGAAAAAGATTCTTTTGACATTGGCGGCTATGGCCACGGCATGGGGCATACAGGCCCAGATGCAGGCTATGTTCGCATTCTCCACTTTCTACCTGGCCCAAGAGGACCGACCCTATGTGGAGACATATATCTCGTTCGACGCCTGGACACTCTACTTCCAGCAGCAGGAGAACGGCGTATACCGCGCCACCGCCGAGGTGACCCTGGTGGCACGCCAGCAGGACTCGGTCTACTTCGTGAAGAAATACGACCTCAATAGTCCGACGGTGGCAAACCTCGACGAACTTGACTTCAACTTTATCGATGTGCAGCGTTTCTCGCTGCCCAACGGCATCTATGACCTCGAACTGACTCTCAGGGACAAGAACGCCGATAGTCCCTCGTCGACGGTGGTGGAGAAACTGCTCATCAACTACGACCAGCAGAGGCCGGTGCTGAGCAGTGTGCAGCTGATGTCGGAAGTGAAGCCTACCGTGCAGGAAAACATCCTCTCCCGCGGCGGCTACGACATGGAACCCTATGTCAGCGATTTCCTGCCCGAGCAGATGACCGAACTGAACTACTACTATGAGATATACAATATCGACAACGAACTTGGCCACAAGCCGTTCCTTGCCGTTGCCTATGTGGAACAGCAGGAGACTGGCAGCAGGTTCGAGGGTTGTCAGCAGGTGAGTCGCAAGAATACCGCCAAGACGGTGCCTGTCTTCGGCTCGATGGATATCAGCAACCTGCCTTCAGGCAACTACAACCTGGTGGTAGAGTTGAGAAACCGTGACAATGAACTGTTGATATACAAGAAGTTCCCCTTCTTCCGCTCCAATCCCGGAGTGAAGGGGGAAGAGGTGAGCGACTATGCCGCCACCTTTGCAGGCCGTCTGAATAACGAGGACGACCTCAACCTCTATATCGATGCCCTCTATCCAATCGCGTCGGAGAAGGAGAAAGAGGTGGCCAACGCGCTGGTGCGCCGTCCCGGACTGGTGGAGAAACAGGCTTTCTTCTACCGTTTCTGGGCTGCCCGCAACGCCATGAATCCCGAGTCGGAATGGCTCAAGTATAAGGAGCGTGTCGACTATGTGCAGGAACATTTCAGCTATCCTCGCACGCGTGGTATCATGACCGACCGTGGCCGCGTTTATCTGCAATATGGACCTCCAGACTTCATCCGCGACGAGAAGAACTATGTGGGTGCAAACAAGATAGGCAACCGCAACGAGCAGGAACCCGTCACCATGGTGCTGGGCAACCAGCTTGACAACGGCTCGCCGATGTACCAGGGCACCTCGCAAGGCCATGTCTACTATTTGCCATACCAGTTGTGGCGCTACAACACCCTGCCTGGTGACAATGAGAACCGCGTATTTCTCTTCTGGGATGAGCATCGCAGTGGCTACTACACGCTGCTCAACAGCAATGCCCGTGGCGAGGTGCAGGAGGCCGACTGGGAGCGCCGCCTGAGCCGTCAGCAGCTCGGTGAGCAGGTGGTTGGCGAAGTGGGTGAGCAGTTCAACAGGGGATATTAATCAATATCACTGCCAACCAAAAGGCCGGAGGTGCTGATAAGGTACATAGTATACTTCGTAGTGTACCGCCTTGTGGGTTATCGTCTCAAGGTGGTGCGCGATAATCTTGCCGCCTGTTTCCCGCAGAAAAGCGAGCGGGACCGCCGCGACATAGAACGCCGTTTTTACCACCATCTGGCCGATATCGCCGTTGAGTTTGTAATCAACCTCTTTGCTTCGCCGTCATATATCAAACGCCACTACCGCATCGTGAACCGCCAGTTGGTGGACCGCTATTATGAGAACGGACGAACGGTGATATTGGCATCGGCCCACTACGGTAATTGGGAGTATATGGTATCGTCGCTCGGTATGCAGATGCTGCATCACGGGATAGGGGTTGGCAAGCCTCTTGACGACCGTGGCACCGCATCCTATATCACCCGTCGCCGCACACGCTACGGAACGCAGGTTGTAGACCAGACCGATGTGCGTCAGCATGTGGCTTTCTTCGACAAGTACCATGTGCCGTGTGCTCTGATGATGCTTGGCGACCAGTCGCCCAGTAACCCCCATAAGAGTTATTGGACCAACTTTCTCGGCCGTGATACGGCATTTCTGTACGGCGCAGAATATTTTGCACGTAAATATAACTATCCAGTCCTCTACTACACCGTCAGTCGCACAAGGCGTGGATACTATGAGGTGACATTCAGCCAACTGTGTGAGCACCCCGACAAAGTGCCGCAGTATTCTATTGTGGAGCAGTATGTACGCCGTCTCGAAAGCGAGATTGAGAACCGTCCCGAGTTCTGGCTCTGGAGCCACCGCCGTTGGAAGTTGACCCACGAGGGACGTATCCTCAAGGACGGAACCCTTAAAATAATCAGTAAATGAAACATGTTGCTATAGTTATACTCAACTGGAACGGACGCGGCATGCTGGAGCGTTTCCTGCCCTCGGTGCTGAAATACAGCGAAGGGTGTGAGGTTGTGGTGGCCGATAATGGTTCCACAGACGACTCTGTCGACTTCCTCAAACAGCGTTATCCGCAGGTGCGTCTCCTGCTCTTTGACCGCAACTACGGCTTTGCCGGAGGCTACAACAAGGCTCTTGCCCAAGTGGAAGCCGACTACTATGTGTTGCTAAACAGCGATGTGGAGTGTACACCTCATTGGGTTGAACCTGTTATAGAGATGATGGAACGCAATGAGAGTTTCGCTGTGGCACAACCCAAACTGATGATGTATGACCGCCGCGACACCTTTGAATATGCCGGTGGCGCAGGGGGCTTTATCGATCGTTACGGCTATCCCTTCTGTCGCGGACGTCTGTTCCAAAGCCTTGAACGTGACCATGGACAGTACGAAGAAGAGACTGATATCTTCTGGGCTACCGGTGCCTGCATGTTTGTACGTGCCAGCGTATGGCACCAGCTTGGCGGTCTTGATGACGATTTCTTTGCCCACATGGAGGAGATTGACTTCTGCTGGAGGGTTAAGCAGGCCGGTTACATGGTTCGGTATTGTCCCCGGTCTACTGTCTACCACGTCGGTGGCGGCACTTTGCCCAAGAGCAATCCTTTCAAAACCCAACTCAACTTTCGCAACAACCTCTCAATGCTCTATAAAAATCTGCCCGATGGTAGCCTGAAAAAGGTTATGCTCATGCGCATGCTGCTTGACGGGGTGGCTGCAGTCAAGTTCCTTTTTGAGGGCCACTGGGGTGAATTCTGTGCGGTACGCAAGGCCCATAAGGAGTTTCGTGCATGGAAACCCGCACTGATTGAGAAGCGTCGAGCCATAGCCCCCAAGTCTGTTTCGCAGATTTACCAGGGCCTATTGCTGGTGGAATACTATCTCCAGCACCACACCACATTTATCGACCTACGCGACACTTTCAGTAAGTAGTAATGAACAGTTGCCACCATGGTGGCTGACATAAATAGACAACGCCTCCGCATAATGGTAAACATCATGCGGAGGCGTTGCGTGTTGGTAAAGATTGGCTTCTTTTATTTGCTGTTCTTTTTGGCCTTTACGGTCTTGTACTCCTCGTTGAGGCCCTCGAGTATCTCGTTGGTGATGTCCATTGCGGGGTTGATGTAGAGGGTGGGGGAGTCGTTGAAGGTCTTGCGGAGAATGATATCAAACTGTTGATTGGCGGCATTGTATTCGCGGATGAAGGCGAAGATGGCGTTGAGCAGTTTCTCATTCTCGGCCATCTGGCGTTCGGCCACTTTGCCCATCAGTTCCTGCTCGAGGGTGGTCATGCGTTCGGCACGTTGCTTCAGTTCGGCCTCCTTTTCCTGTTGCTGGGTGAGGGTCATGCTGGCACCGTTCTGGAGGTAGTTCTGGTAGTCGGCCTGGAAACTGGTGACCTGCTGCTGGTAGTATTTCTCCTGCTGGTCTTTGTAGGTGGTGAGCTCCTCCATGAGGTCGATGGCATACTGGTACTTGGCCAGAATGGTGTCGGTGTCGACATAGGCCACTTTGAGGCCGCCTTCGGCCACGACGGGAGCAGTGGCATTGGGGTTCTGTTTGTTGTCGTTTTTGTTGTTGCAGGCACACAGGGTCAGAATGGCGGCTGCAATAAGGATGATGCTTTTCTTCATTTTCTGTATTTCAAATTACAATATTCAATTTTCAATTTCACCGATGGTGTCGATGGCACGCTGGACACGGCGGATGGTCTCCTCTTTGCCGAGCATCAGTACGAGGGTGAGCATGTCGGGGCCGACGGTCTTGCCTACCACAGCCAGACGCAGCGAGTTCATCACCGAACCCATATTGAGTTCGTTGCCTTTGATATATTCTTCAAGTAGGGCTTGGTGTATGGCATCGTATTCGAAAGGTACGGTGTTCAATATCTCGATGACCTTGGCCATGTGGGTTGTCATGCCGGCTTTCCAGCGTTTTTTCACTGCGGCAGGGTCGTAATCGGTCGGTGCTTGGAAGAAGTAGCAGCAGGTGTCCCACAGCTCTTTGGGGAATGTGATACGCTCTTTCATGAGGGCGGCTACCTTCAGCACATAGTCGTGCTGTGCTTCCACACCGTGTTCCTTGAGTTGTTGCTCCAGATAATCTGCCACTTGCCCGTCGCTGAGCTGCTGGAAGTATTCGTGCTGGAACCACTTTGCTTTGTCGAGGTTGAATTTGGCACCACTCTTGCTGATGTGCTCCACGTTGAAGAGCTTTATCAACTCGTCCATGGTCATCATCTCCTGGTCGTTGCCGGGATTCCAGCCAAGCAGGGCCAGCATATTCACCACCGCCTGGGGCAGGTAGCCCTGTTCGCGGTAGCCGCTGCTGACCTCGCCGCTCTTTGGGTCGTGCCATTCGAGTGGGAAGACGGGGAAGCCAAGGCGGTCACCATCACGCTTGCTGAGCTTGCCGTTGCCCTCTGGTTTGAGCAGCAGGGGCAGGTGGGCAAACTGCGGCATGGTCTCTTCCCAGCCGAAGGCTTTATACAGCATCACATGCAACGGTGCCGAGGGAAGCCACTCCTCGCCGCGGATGACGTGGGTGATCTCCATTGTGTGGTCGTCGACGATGTTGGCCAGATGGTAGGTGGGCATGCCGTCGCTCTTGAAGAGCACTTTGTCGTCCAGCAGGCGGCTGTTCATGGTCACGTCGCCGCGAATCATGTCGTGCACCGTTATGTCGATATTGTTGGGGAACTTGAAGCGCACCACGTAGGGCTCGCCGGCATCCACGCGGCGCTGTGCCTCGTCCATGCCCAGCGAGATGCTGTTCTCCATGTCGCCACGGGTGTTGCAGTCGTACTGGAACGTCTTCTTCTGTGCTTCGTATTCTTTTCGTTTGGCCTCCAGTGCCTCGGGTTTGTCGAAGGCGTAGTAAGCCCAGCCGTCGTGCAGCAACTGCTCGGCATATTGGCGGTACATGGGTTTGCGGTCGCTTTGGCGGTAGGGGCCGTAAGGACCGCCGATATGCACGCCCTCGTCGAACTTGATGCCCAGCCAGTCGAGGGCCTCAATGATGTATTGTTCGGCACCAGGCACGAAACGGGTCTGGTCGGTATCTTCGATGCGGAGTATCATCTTGCCGCCTTGCTGGCGGGCGAAGAGATAGTTGTAGAGAGCCGTGCGCACGCCTCCGATATGGAGCGGGCCGGTGGGTGACGGGGCAAATCTTACTCTTACCATTTTATTGTCTTCTGGAAGTGGTGTTTATTTGGAGAAGGTCCCCAGGCGGTAACTCAGCGAAAGCATGTAGGAGACGTTGTTGCCGTTGGGGATGTTGACTTTGATTTTGTTGCCTGTCTGGGTGGGGTTGGCAGACTGCTGGTTGCGTTCTATGACGCGCAGGATGTCCTCGCCCTCGCTGGTGGCCAGGAAGCCACGGTCGATATAGAGCGAGAGGGTGAAGTCGCGATACTCATAGGTGGCGCCGAAGAGTGCACCGATGTCGAGCCTGTTGATGTGGTTGAAGACGGCGCGGTCAGAGGCGGTGCCGTTGAGGTCGTAGTCGTAGTTGGCCTCATACGACGAGACACCAGGCGTAATCTTGCGGTCCGAATAGCGGCCGAAGAGACCCACGTTGACGGCGGGACCGAGGAAGAGACCCACTGTGTGGCCCGCTTTGCGGATGGGCAACTCCATGTGTACGCTCGCCAATATGGGTATCTGGGCGTAGTAGGAGTGATAGTAGCCGTTGCGCACCATGAGGGTGGTGTTGTGGTCGAGCACCTCCTGGAAGTTGCTGCCTTTGCGCACTATGTTCAGGCCGGTCTGGAGATAGAATATCTCTCCCAGTATGCTCTGGCTCTCTTTGAAGGTGAGGTTGATATAGCCGCCAGCCAGTGCACCGAGCACGGGCGACTTGGTGGCCAGGTCGTCGTCGATGGTGGCAACGCCGACTCCGACACGTACTCCGTAGTCGCTCCACTGGGCCTGGGCTCTGTTGCCCATCAAGGCTACAATACCAATCAGGACGATTGAGAATATCTTCTTCATATCACTTATAACTTTCTGCGTTCAACTTGTAACATTCAACTCTTGGTGGCTTCCGACTCAAAGCTTTCTCATGATGAAATCGGTCATCAGCTGGTAGAGGTTCAGGCGGGTGTTGCCCGTGGCGTCATAGATGCTGTGGTTCTTGTTGGGGTAGATGCGGAATTCGAACTGCTTGCCGGCGTTCTCAAGTTTCTCCACCATCTCGGCGCTGTTCTGGAAGTGCACGTTGTCGTCGCCGGTGCCGTGGATGAGCAGGTAGTTGCCCTGCAGGCGGTCGGCGAAGTTGAGCGGCGAATTGTCTTCGTAGCCCTTGGCATTGTTCTGTGGCAGGGCGAGGAAGCGCTCGGTGTAGATGTTGTCGTAGTAGCGCCAGTTCATCACGGGTGCCACGGCGATGGCAGCCTTGAAGACATCGTTGCCCTTGAGGATGGACAGCGTCGAGAGGTATCCGCCGAAGCTCCAGCCCCAGATGCCGATGCGGTCCTTGTCCGCCCAGCTCTGCTTACCCAGCCAGCGGGCGGCCTCAATGGCGTCTTCGCACTCCATGCGGCCCAGATTCTTGTAGGTCTGCTTCTTGAAAGCGGCGCCACGGCCACCGGTGCCGCGACCGTCGAAGCACATCACCACATAGCCTTTCTGTGCCAGCATGTGGTACCAGTAGTAGTCCGAGTAGCCATAGCTGTTGGTCACCTGCTGGTTGCCGGGACCGCCATAGACATAGATCAGCACGGGGTATTTCTGTTGGGCGCGGACACCTTCGTCCACCTTGAATCCAGTGGGCGTAATCAGATAATAGTTCAACTCAGTTCCACGCGAGGTGGTAAAAGTGCCGAAGGTCTTGTTCCCAGTACCGTAGTTGGCCATCTGGACCTGCAACTCGGTATTGTCCTGCAAGGTCTTCACCAGTTTTCCCTTGGCGTCGTGCAGCGTGTACACGGGGGCGTGGTTGGCATCGCTCCAGGTGCAAATGTAATACTTGCAGCCATTGCTGAAAGTGGCATTGTACGTTCCCAGGCCGTTATGGTTCAGGCTCTGCTTCTTCTTGCCGTCGAAGCCGATCACGAAGAGGCTCTTGTTGATGGCGCCGTCCTCGCGGCTTGTATAGTATATTTTCTGGTTCTTCACGTCGACGCCGGGAACGTCGCACACCTCCCACTCGCCGCTGGTCACTTGGTTGATGAGCTTGCCCTCCATGTTGTAGAGGTAGATGTGGCGGTAGCCGTCGCGCTCGCTGGTGATGAGCATCTGCTCCTGGGCCTTCTTGCCCTTGCCCACGGTGATGAACTGCCACGTGTCAGGGACGTCGACGTAGGTGTCGCACAGCTCGTCGTAAAGTGACTTCTCCACAACATTGGGGCTTAGCTGGATGACCATGATCCTCATGTGGTTCTGCAGGCGGTTCATGAGCATATAGGCCAGATTGTCTGCATTTGCCCATTGGAAGCGGGGGATGTATTCCCATGTCTCGCTGGTGGTGGTACAGCGGGAGGCATGTCTTCTTTCAAGGTTGTAAACCCACAACTCCACCTTTGAGTTGTCCTCGCCGGCCTTGGGATACTTATACTTGTAATCTTCGGGGTAGAGCTCGCCCCACATCTGCATGTTGTACTCTTTCACATTGCTCTCGTCGAAACGGTAGTAGGCAATCTTCTTCGAGTCGGGACTCCACTGGAAGCCCTGGGTGATGGCGAACTCCTCCTCATACACCCAGTCGGTGGTGCCGTAGATGATCTTGTTTACCTTGCCGTCGGTGGTGATGGCGTGCTCCTCCATCTTCTCGAGGTCCATCCAGTAGAGGTTGTTGTCGCGCACAAAGGCCACCTTCGTGCCGTCGGGGCTGAGGGTGGTGAGGCGCTGCTTGCCGTTAGTGCTTATCTTCGTGAAGGTCTTGTCTTTGACGTCGTAGATGTAGTAGTCGCTCACGCCGCTGTGACGGTAGAGGGGTTCGAAACCACTGCTCAACAGAATCTTCTGCTCGTCCTGGCTGAACTCGTAGCTCTCCATTGGGGGCAGGGGCTTGGCTTTCTTGCTCATCTGCGGCGTGTCGAACAGACACACGTCCTCCACCTTCTCACCCGTGGCGTAGCTGTACTTGGCTATACCCGTGCGGCTCATGGTGCAGTAGTGTTCGCCGTCCTGCATCGAGCGGATGCCGTAGACACCGCGGGGACGGAACGTTCCACGCGTCCAGATATCCTCCAGCGTGATATTTTTGGTTTGGGCATAGGATATGCAAGCGCCTCCCATCAGTGCAAATGCCATAAGAACAAGTAGTTTCTTCATTTCTGACCTTTAGTTATTATAATATATCAAAAATGCAAATATACATATTTTTTTTGAAATCGAGAAAAGTTTTTTCAAATACTTGCCACCTGTCACCAACATACCTACAGCCTGCATACCCCTTATCAACTCCTACCATGGTAGTACTTTGGTAGGTGTTGGTAGGGAGATGGGTAGGAGTTGGTATGGTGTTGGTGTTGATTATCTGGCAGTTGTATGCGCGGTTTTGGGAGCGATGTAGAGATTCGGCAAAAATCGGGTTATGATGAACAATAAAAAACGATAAACCACGTTATAACAACAATATGTATTCTGTGTTTGGTGTTTAAGGTTAAAGTGTATGAATAAGAACCGAGGCAAAGTCATCTGCAAAGAGCTCAAGGAACTCCGCCGCAAGATAGCGGAAGAGAACGACATCCCATTGGAAATCAAGGAATGCACCTATGAAGGCCCCTGTCGCGGCACATGCCCCCGCTGTGAGGCCGAGGTGCGCTATCTGGAGAATAGCCTGGCCAACCGTCTTCGCATGGGTAAGGTGGCCACCGTGGCAGGCCTGGCGCTGGGGTTGGCCTCCTGCGGAAGTCAGCAGCAGGGTGAACCCGCCACGCCCCCGGCACCCACCTCCTCGGGAGAAGGGTCGGTCACCACCGTTGATTCCCAGCGACCTGAAGTGCCGGAAGGACCCGAGTCACGCATCAATGTGCCCGATGTGGGCGAGATAGAGATCTTTGGTGAGGTGGCGCCCCCAGATGAGTCTCTAGCCGAAGGGTTTGTAGAATATTTTGAAGAAGGAGGAATACCTGAAGACAATACTGCCGACATCTTGACCGTCTGCGCCCAAGATCCCGAATTCCCCGGCGGTATTGATGCTTTGTATAAATTCTTGCAGGATAACCTGTCATATCCCACCCTGGCTTTGGAAAACGGCATCTCCGGTACGGTCTATGTCACCTATGTGGTGGAAACGGACGGCACCGTCGCCAACCCCAAAATTTTGCGCGACATTGGCGGCGGCTGCGGACAGGAGGCGTTGCGTGTGGTGAAGATGATGCCCAAATGGAAGCCTGGCATGAATGAAGGCAAGCCGGTGCGGGTGCAGTTCAACCTGCCCGTCAGATTCGTGCTGCCAGAAGACAGGATGCAAATCATCGAGGGTAAGGCATTGCCCATACAAGGCAAGCCTGCTGCTCCGCCGGTGAACGGCGCCGATGCACCCTCGCAAGACAGTGTGAAAGTAATAGTGAAATAAAATATTAATATGAACCGAGGCAAAAACATTTGCAAGGAGTTGAAAGCCGTCCGCAAGCAGATTGCGGAGGAGAACGGCATCCCGCTGGAGATTCCGGAGTGTACCTATAAAGGGCCGTGCAAGGGTACCTGCCCGCGGTGCGAGAGCGAAGTACGCTATCTGGAGAACGCCCTGGCAGAAAAGTTGAAGCTGGGCAAGGTGGCCTCGGTGGCGGGTATCGCCTTGACGTTGGCCTCGCCGGCAGTGGCCACAGCCCAAAGTGCCGACAGCGTGACGGTCCCCCCGTCGCACGAACGCCAGACGGGCATGTGCGAGGTGACGGGCGTGGTGGTCGATGCTATGAGCCGCGAGCCGCTGCCGTTTGTGAGCGTGATGCTCTACAAAGACACCACCAAGGCTTTGGTTGTGCAGACCGACTTTGACGGCCGCTACCATTTCAGTGTCAGGGGAGGACGTTATGATCTGGAAGTCAAATGTGTGGGTTATAATACGTATCGTCGCGAGGTGGTCGTCAAGCGTTCCAAAGAGAATCAGGGTGTGATGGAACTGGTTTTCGACAGAGGCCAATATGACACGTATGGCAGTCCCAAGGTGGACACCGTCGAGATGACGTCTCCAATGATGGGACTTGTCGAGATCGCCTATGTGACGGATGGCACGGTGATGGATGGAAAAACCAAGGAACCGCTCCCCTTCGTCAACGTCGTTGTCCTGAAGGATAGGAAGCAGGTGAAGGGCACCACCACCGACTTCGATGGCAACTTCAAGCTTGAGTTGGAAGATGGAACTTACGAACTATTGATTTCGTCAGTAGGCTATGCACGGAAGCGTATCCCAGTGAAGGTGCCCCAAGACATGCCACTCGAAGCCATCATGCTGGAGCCAACGGCATCAACGTTGGAAGGAATGGTAGGTATCATCGACTCGAAGGTGCCACTGATAGATGCCACGGCCCCAGGACAGGTTCATGGAGTGGAGGTGGACGGCGTTCAAGTCCGCGTACAATATTAATTATCTAAAATAATCAGTTTGAACAGCGTTCCGTTCATAGGCATCGACCGGCACCGGCTGGGCATCGACGGGGTAGGGGTGACCACCCTGGCAGCCTTCCATGGCTGTCCGCTGCGGTGCAAGTATTGCTTGAACCGCCGCTGCCTCGAGGATCCCGAAGGCTTGCCACATTATGCGCCGCAACAGCTGTATAATAAAGTTGGGGTGGACAACCTCTACTTCATCGCCACGGGCGGCGGTGTCTGCTTCGGTGGCGGCGAGCCGCTGCTAAGGGTAGATTTCCTCGAGGAGTTCAAACTCCTCTGCGGCAAGGGATGGAACCTCACGGCGGAGACCTCGCTGCAGGTGCCGCGCGAGAGCGTGGAACGCGCCACCGAGGTGGTGGGCGACTTCATCGTCGACATCAAGGAGAGCAACCCCGATATCTACAAGGCCTATACAGGCGGTGATGCCGCCCGGGCATGGGATAACCTGGAATGGCTCATACAAAAGAAAGGCCCCGAACATGTGATTGTCCGGGTGCCGTTGATTCCTGATTTCAACACCGAGGCCGACTGCGACCGCACGGTCGTGCGTCTCACGGCGATGGGTGTCACACGCATCGACCGCTTCACCTACCGCGTGCAGCAGTCGTGATCGTGGCAGTGGCTGCTGCGGGTCTCCATCTCCAGCGTGCTGTGGTGGATGTTGAGGTCGTCGAGGGAATGCTTGACGCGGTCGGTGACCTCCTCGAGCATTGAGGCCTCGGGGATGACGATGTGGCAGGTGAGTGCCGTCTCCGTCGTCGAGATAGCCCAGATGTGCAGGTGGTGCACGTTGATGACACCCTCCTGCGATTCAATCTTTTTCTTGATGTCGTCGACATCGAAGCCTTCGGGCACGGCGTCGGTGCTCATACGGAGGCTCTCGGAGAGGAGCTCCCAGGTGCTCACCAGGATGACTACGGCGATGACGAGACCGATGATGGGGTCGACAATGGTCCAGCCGGTGTAGTGGATGACGATGCCGGAGACGACGACACCGACGCTGACCAGAGTGTCGGCCAGCATGTGGAGGAAGGCACCGCGGGTGTTGATGTCGTGCTGCTGCTGACGGGAGAGCACCCAGGCGGTGACACCGTTGATGACGATGCCTACGGCGGCAGTCCAGATGATGAGGGTGCCGTTGACTTCCGTGGGGGAGAAGAATTTCTCCACGCTCTCCACCATGATGGCGCCCACGGCGACAAGGAGTATAATGGCGTTGAGGAGCGAGATGAGCACCGAGGCCTTACGGCGGCCGTAGGTGAAGCGCTTGGTGGCGTGGCTGGAAGCCAGTTTGAGGGCTAGCATGGCCAGCAGGAGCGAGAAGACATCGGAGAGGTTGTGGCCCGCGTCGGAGAGCAGTCCGAGACTGTTGCCCACGATGCCCGCAACGGCCTCAACGATGACGAAAGCCAGGTTGAGCGCCACTGCTACTATATATATAGTAGACAATTTCTCTATCGCATGCGCGTGATGGTGATGGTGGAGACCATGGTGGTCGTGGTGCTCATGGTCGTGATGATGCTCATGGTGAGCATGCTCGTGTTCGTGTTCGTGGTTGTGATGGTGGTGTTCGTATTCCATATTTTAATATTTTTTTTGTTCGTTTTTCATTTTGCAAAAATACGAACAATTCTTGGAACGGGACTATCACTATCGTTGGTGATAAGGGAAATGAAAAACAAGCCGACAGATTAGTGACGGCTTGCTGATTATGAATGAGTTAACTATTCGTTCCGGTCGCGGCCGAAGGTTTGACCTATCCAGCAGCGGTTGAGGCGGGCGATGTTCTGGCGTTTGATTTGTTTGGGACATTCGGCTTCGCAGGCGTAGGTATTGGTGCAGCCGCCGAAGCCCAATTCATCCATTTTGATTATCATGTTGCGCACGCGATCCATCGCTTCAGGATAGCCCTGAGGCAGGAGGTTGAGGTGACTCACCTTGGCACCGACGAAGAGCATGGCGGAGGCGTTCTTGCAGGCCGCCACACAGGCTCCGCAGCCAATGCAGGCAGCGGCGTCCATGGCCTGGTCGGCGATGTGCTTGGGGATAAGGATGTTGTTGGCGTCGGGCACGCCGCCGGTGGTTGCACTGATGTAGCCGCCAGCCTGGATGATTTTGTCGAAGGCGGTGCGGTCGACCACCAGGTCCTTGATGATGGGGAAGGCTTTGGCGCGCCAGGGCTCCACCCAGATCTCGTCTCCATCCTTGAAGTGGCGCATGTGGAGCTGGCAGGTGGTGACGCCGTCGTCGTTGCCGTGGGGACGGCCGTTGATGTAGAGGCCGCACATGCCGCAGATGCCTTCGCGACAGTCGTTGTCGAAGCAGACGGGGTGAGCTATCTTGTC
>JAEEGL014377250.1_pt1 | contig 41615 bp, 29 predicted proteins | sample 9134231 | NCBI WGS metagenome assembly JAEEGL01 (sample SAMN16246548, study PRJNA631951) | gut metagenome | biome: gut microbiome; feature: rumen; material: fiber-attached | host: Bos | place: Iran: Karaj | collected 2018-10
TCACGCACCTCACGGACGCCCAGGCCGAAGGCCGCCAGTTCAAGGACGAAACGCGCAAGCGCCTCCTCGACTGGGGCGGCCAGCCTATCCTGATTCGCGATGGCGAGGTTGAGGTGGAGCTGAAAATTGGAAATGGCCGCAAATCTTCATTGAGCACCAATGACAATCCTGTGAATCCTGTAAATCCTGTCGAAAAACCTCTCTGCGCCTCTGCGCCTCTGCGTGAGATTAAAAGCTGGCGCATCTATGCCCTGGGCACCGATGGGCGGCGCGAATGCGAAGTTCCCGCTACAGTTGACTCCGACACGCTCCGCTTCACGGCCTCCGTTCGCCAGTCCTTCGGCGCCTGCCTCGCATACGAAGTCGTCAATGAGCGCGCAAATTGACACGATGATTAAAGCGGCCTACAATTATTACCATCACATCATCCTTTACGGAGTCATCACAATGGCAACTTCCGCATCACTTGCGACCGTGCCTGTCGCGGCAGTGGCTCCCGGCGTCGCGCTCTCCATCGTTGAGAACCGCCCCGGCTACAACTCATGGCCGATGATCCAGGCTGTCGGCGACACGCTCGTGTGTGCCTACGGGCGCGGAAAGGGACATTTTGTGGAGAGTTCGCGCGGCGCGTATGTACACACGTCGTCCGATGGCGGCCGCACCTGGTCGCCTGAGGTCTGCATCACGAATGATCCCGAGATCTGCGAAGGCGTGGAAGGGGCCGGGCTTGACTCCTCCGGTGCGGCGCTCTTCTGGATGAACTGCCGGGGAAGGGGGCACATCCGGCACGAGCTGTACCGCACCGAAGATGGCGTGACCTTCACGAAGATAGCTGCGCCCGAGATGTCGCCCGAGCCGATACAGGTGATGGACATATTTACCGTGCCGGGCGTGGGGCTGATGTCGCTCTGGTTCACCGGCGACTACAAGAGCAGAGAGCCCTGCAACTCGTGGGGCACGCTCGTGAGCCGTGACGACGGGAAGACCTGGACGCAGCGCACGGTGGAAAGCGGCCTTGCGAAGAGGGAGTGGCCCACAGAGCCATCGGCCGTCGTGCTGCCCGACGGGCGCATCCTCGCCATCGCACGGACCGAGCTCTCGCGTGCGGGCCAGCTCCAGCTTCTCTCAGCCGACGGCGGCGAAACATGGACGAAAAAGCGCACGAACATCACCGATGTCTGCCAATCCACGCCGTCGCTCATCCTGGACGCGGCCCGCGGACTCGTCCACTGCTACTACTTCGAGCGCGGGCCGGGGCTGCTGAAGCGGCGGACGGCGCGCGTCGCGGACATCCTCGCCGACCCGTCGTCATGGCCGGAGCCGGAAGTGCTGGCGCTCGGCGGCAAGGTCCGCCCATACGACTCCGGCAACGCCAACGCGACGGCCATCGGCGACCGTCATTTCGTCGCCTACTACGCAGGAGATCCGACGAACGCCGCCATCGTCGTCGCAGCTACGAAGGCGCCGGAGCAGTCCCCATGAGTCGGCATCACGCGCGCAATGGGCAACTGCGTATGGTTCACATACGATGTCGTTGACGAAATGAAGCTTTGCAAAATGACCAAATCTCCCCAGCAGACAGAACTTGATCTCGGCGGAAGCTGGGACTTCCGTTTCGTGGAGGGGAAGTCCATTGAGGAGACTGCCGGCGCCACCTTCACGGCGACGGACACGATGGTCGTGCCAGGATGCTACGACACGATGCCGCAGTGGTTCCTGAAGCGCGGCACGGGCCTCTATCGCCGCTCCTTCACCCTTGAACGACCTGTGGACAACGCCTGGCTTGTGGTCGATGGCATGGGCCTGCGCGGGCGTTTTGAGGTTGACGGCCGCGACCTCGGCGTCCATCCCTGTCCATACGCTCGCCTGGAACTTGAGACCGGCCCTCTCGCGGCTGGCGAACATACTCTCTTCGCAGCACTTGACAACCGCTTCGACTGGGCGACAAACAAGCTCGCGCGCCAGTATTACGACTTCTACTTCCACGGTGGCTTCTACCACGGCGTCCGGCTCATTTTCGACAATCGGAAACTCTTCGTGCGGACACGCGACATCGCCTCAGGCGAGGTGGAGATTGAGGCCGTCAACTTCACGGAACGCGACTTTGACGCGACGCTTCTTTTCGATGGCTGCAACGAAGTCTCGGCCGCCTTCCGCAACGGCCGCGCCACGGTGCGCGTCCCCGACTTCCGCCTCTGGTCTCCCGACGCGCCCAATCTGCACACGGTGGAGATTGAGGGAACGGGGAACGGGGAACGGGGAACGGCCAATCCCGAATCCAGAATCCAGAATCCCGCCACCTGCGCCCGCTTCGGAATCCGAATGGTCGAGGCGCGTGACCGCAAGATCTGGCTAAACGGCAAGCCGGTTTTCCTCAAAGGCGTCAATCGACATGAGGCGCACATGGAGTTAGGTGCGGCGACCTCAGAAGCGCAGATGCTGCGCGACCTCCAGATTATCAAGGAACTTGGCGCGAACTTCGTCCGAGGCGCCCACTACCAGCAGGCGCCGCGCTTCCTCGACCTCTGCGACGAACTTGGCATCCTCGTATGGGAGGAGTCTCTTGGCTGGGGCAACGGCCAGCCCTACACGCATTGCCTTGACGGCATTGACGAACTGGCCGATCCTGCCTTTGCCGAGGCGCAGGTGCGCCAGACGCGCGAGATGGTGCGCGCCTCCATCAACCACCCATCCGTCATCATCGCCGGGTTCTTGAACGAGTGCGCCAGCAACCGCGATGAATGCAAGGCCCTCGTTGAGCGCCTCGTTTCGGCGATTCGCGCCGAGGATGCCGGTCGGCTCGTGACATTCGCCTGCAATGCCACATCCCAGGACATCTGCCATTCCGCCACGGATGTCGTCGCGTTCAACACGTATCCCGGAACAATCCCCAACCAGCCGGGGCTACCGGACGAACTGGCCGAAAAGGTGCGCAATCTGGATTTCAAGGGAAGCGATTCCGCCGGTTTCAACGTGATCGCAAGGCATTTCCGGGCGCAATATCCAGACAAGCCAATCATCGTGTCGGAGTGTGGCTGCGGCGCCCTCTATGGATGCCATGATCCAATGGCCAGTGTCGGTTCCGAAGAGTTCCAGGAGGAATACCTGACGGACATTCTCGAGGCGATTCGCGACAACCCCGACATCGTGGGATACGCCGTCTGGCAGTTCGCCGACACGCGCTCCTACCACCGCAACAGCAACCTCCACAACGGCAAGCTGTTCGGCGTGAGCATCGCGGGCATCTTCACGCACGACCGGCGCCCGAAGCTGGCCGCGGGGACGGTGCGCCGGTTTTTCTCGGCGATTCCATGAAACCGCCATCGCCCCCATCCAACATCCTCGGCCGCCCGCTGACGCACGGAGAGCGGCGCCGTTCGCAGCGCCGCTACTGGCGCTTCTGCCTGCTCAATGGGGCAAGCTACATGTGCCTTGGAGAGAACGTGCTCATCCTCTTCGCGGCGAATCTCGGCGCGCCGAACGCCGTCGTGTCGCTCGTCGGGGCGATGCTCTACGTCGGCTACGCGATGCTGCCCCTGGGGGTGCGCGGGACGGCACGGTGCGGTGCGGCGCGGTCGCTGGCCGACTTCTGGGTCGCGCGCAACGTGGCGGCGCTCTTCACGGCCTCGGCAGCGCTCGCGGCGGTCGTTTCCGCCGCTGCGGCGTGGTGTGTGCTGCTTGCAGGATCGCTGCTCTTCTACGGATGCCGCGCCGCCGGGACGGTGATGGGGACGCCGCTCGTAGGCGACATCTCGTCTCCGGAGGAGGCGCCGGAAACCATCGGGCGTGCGCAGGCCTTCTTCAACGCAAGCGCCGTCGCGGCGCTCGCGGCCATCACCGCTGTCACCGCCCGCTGGCACGGGACGGCCGTCCTGGCGGGCATCATCGTCCTCGGCTCAAGCCTCGGCGTGGCCTCGTCGCGCTTTCTGCGCGGCATCCAGGAGACGGGCGACGTGCGCGAAGCCGCGTCCCGCCCGCTTCTCCCCGGAATGCGCGAGGCGCTGAAAAGCCGCGGAATGCGGCGTCTCGCGGCCGCGTGGTCGCTCCTGAATCTCGCGTCCATGATGCTGATTCCGCTTTCCATGCTCGCGCTCAAGCGGGGGTGCGGACTCGGCGACGCCGGAGCGCTCGTCTGCGCCTGCGCGCAGTTTGGGGCGGGGTGTCTGGCGTCGTTCGCGAGCGGATGGCTTTGCCGGCGCATCGGTTCGCGAGGCGTTCTCATCGCCGTGGCGCTCTCGTTCGCCGCCATCCCCCTCGCGTGGCTGGCCATTCCGGGCGAAGGCGCCTGGACACTGGCGGCGGGATGCGCGCTTTTCTCGTGGCTCGGCGCATCCAGCACCCTTCTGCTCAATGCAACGCAGAGCCACTTCCTCGCCATCTGCCCCGACAAGTCGGAGCAGGTCGCCGGGTCCGTGGCGCTCAATCTCGCCACCGGGGCCGGGGCCGGCATCCTCGGCTCGATCCTCGGCCCGTGGCTCGTCACGCTCGCGACGCACTGGGCTCCCTATCTGCCGCAGGGAACCTTCGGCGGGCCGCTCGGCGTTTTCCGCCTCTACTTTTTCCTCCTCGTTCCCATTCTCGCGACCGCGATCCACCATGCGTTGCGTCTCCGTTCGCGCGGGACTTTGATTCCCGATGAGAAAATACCTTCCCGGACACAACTGATCCACTAAACATGAACCCCGAATTCCAAGACAAAGTCGCCGTAGTCACAGGCGCTGGCGGAACTCTATGCTCCGCCTTAGCGAAGCATCTCCACTTGCTCGGTTGCAAGGTAGTGCTGGTTGGCCGCACCCGCGAAAAGCTCGAGGCGGTGGCGAATGACATGGATGGTATGGCGAACACTTCCTGCGAGCCGCAGAATTCACACGGCGGCTCGCTCGGAGAACTCGCCTCACCAATGCCGCTAATCGCCCCCTGCGACGTCACCGACGAAGCGGCAGTAAACGCGCTCGCCGACCACGTTCTCGCCGAACTTGGCCCTTGCCGGTTCCTTGTGAACGGTGACGGCGGCAACAACGTAAAGGCCATGCCCACGCGGCTACGCTTCAGCGACGAGGATTTTGCCACAAAGAACACAAAGGAACACAAATTGGTCTGGCATGACCGCAAGGCCGACGCGACGATCTTCGACGCCGAAATCGGCGGCATGCGGACGATGATATGCCGTCGGGAGGGAAAATTTTCCATTTGCGCGAAAGCGGTGCCGGCATGGCATGCGAAATCGTCGGGGAAGGAACCCTTGGCCAACGACTACCGGGACGCAACATGACCACGCTCCACATCATTCCCAACGCTCACCTCGACCCCGTCTGGCTTTGGGACGCGACCGAGGGACTCGACCAGGGCGTCCGCTCGATCCGCGCCACGCTGGACCTCATGGACGAGTTCCCGTTCCTCACCTACGTCCGCGGCGAGGCGGCGCTCTACCGCCATGTCGAGGAAACGGCGCCCGATCTTTTCGCGCGCATCTGCGGGCGCATTCGGGAAGGGCGCTGGGACGTTGTGGGTGGCACTGTCATCCAGCCCGATACAAATCTCCCCAGCGTTGAAACGCTGCGGAAGCAGTTTGAATTGGGCCTAGACTGGTTCAAAAGTCATCTTGGAGTGCGTCCAACCGTCGCATGGCAGGCGGACGCCTTCGGCCATTCGGCGGGGCTGCCAGACATCCTTGCCGAAGCTGGAATGGAGTCCTTCGCTTTCTGGCGCCCGTCGCCGGAGCTTCTCCCGCTTCCGAAACAGGCATTTTGGTGGCTCGGTCCATCCGGCGGAAGGGCCCTCTGCTACCGCCTAGAGACGGGCTGGTACGGGACTGGACGCGACCAGGTTCTCGGCCGCCTCGACGCGACGCTTGCGCATGCCGAAGAATCGGGCCTTGAAAACGCCGCCGTGTTCCTGGGCCTTGGCGACCACGGCGGCGGGCCGTCGCGGCGTCAGATACTCGACGTCCTCGCCTGGACGGAGGCTCACCCCGGAGTGAAGGTCGTCTGGGGCGGACTGCATTCCTTCTTCGCCGCGCTTCGCGCAGAAGCCGCCTCCAAGGGTGGCGAAGCCTACTTCCCCGAGGTAACCGGCGAACTCAACTTCACCCTGCGCGGCTGCTACACCTCCGGTGCACGGCAGAAATTTGCCTTCCGTCGCGCTGAGGCAGAACTCCTCACGGCGGAAAGAGCCGTGAAGGCGGCGAGGATTGCGGAGCAGGCGACAAGCAACAAGCGACAAGCGGCAGCCCCCTCCTCCCTCTGGTGGTCCCTTTGCTTCAACGCCTTCCACGACATTCTCCCCGGCACCTGCATGGAGCGCGCCGCCTCGGAGCAGTTGCAGCAAATCGGCGGCATCCGCCATGCGGCGAGATCCGTGACCGCCGCCGCGCTGCGGAGGCTCGCCGCCGCCGACACTTCGGTTCCGCGTCCCGCGGCTCCGGACCGCCCTGCCGCGCTGCCATTCTTCGTCTTCAACCCGCACCCCTGGCCCTATCGCGGGCAAATCGAACTTGAAGGATGCCTCGACGACCGTCCCGGCTACCGCAAGGAGTTCGGTGATGGGCAGCCCCCGCTTGACGTGCGCGGCCCATCGCGCAGACGCATCCCCTACCAGATTGTCCCCGCAGAGGCGCAGTTCGGCGACGTCATTTGGCGCAGCCGCGTCGTCATCGAGGCCGACATCCCCGCCGAGGGGTTTGCCATTTACACGATGGGATGGGATGTGAAGGGGGAAGGGCATGCGACACGCGATAAGCGTCAAGCGGAATGTCGCAATACCGAAATGTCGCCGTGCGTGTCGCATGTCGATTGTAGCATGTCGTCAATTGTCTCTGGCCATTTCGCAGTCTCGGCGAGGCTCGGCGCGAAGGGCATTCGCATCCTGCGCGACGGCAAGCCGTGGCTGAAGGGTAGGGGACTCCAGGCGCTTCTTTTCCATGACGCTGGAGGCTCCTGGGGTGACAACGCTCCGCGCCAATACGACGAAAGCGTTCCACCCGTCGCCTGGGCCGTTGAGCGCGCCGAAGTCGTGGAAAGCGGTCTCCTGCGCTCTGCGCTCTGGGTGCGCCTTGCAGGAGAGCGCTCGTGGCTGGAAATGACTCTTCGCCTTGCGGCGGGCAGCGACGCGATCTACATCGACGCGCGACTCCTCTGGAACGAGCGAGAGGCGCTTCTCAAACTTGCCATGCCCTGTGGCGCGGCGATGGCCGACTGCGCCGTTCCCGGCGCCGTTGTCCGGCGCGGGGCGGCAGTTGGCGAGTTCCCCGCCGCGCCTTGGATTCGCGCCCTCGGCAAAGCCGGACTCCCCGTCCTGGGCTTTGCAAGCGACGCCCTTTACGGCTGCGACATCGCGGGCGGGGCGCTGCGGCCGAGCGTCGTCCGGGCATCCGGCTACGCTTACACGCCGCGCGATGGTCGGCCGATGGACGTCTGGCGTCCCGCCACCGATCTCGGCGAACACCGCTTCCGCTTCCTCCTCGCCCCCGGCGGCGCCGACCTGCCGCGCCTTGCAGCCGAACTGGAGATGCCGCCCGCCGTGCAGATGGCCCACGTCTCCTCGTCTGGCCCCCTTGGCCGCTTTAGGACGCTAACCAGTCGCGATGCAATTTTCCACGCCTCAAGAGTGGAAGAAACGCATTTCACATGCTAGTATTTCTCGCATGGGAATCCTCTCCCCAACGATATAACGCCTTTCGCAAACATAACTACTCCACTAACATGAACCCGAACTTCCAAGACAAAGTCGCCGTAGTCACCGGCGCTGGCGGAACGCTCTGCTCCGCCATTGCAAAGCACCTCGCCACCCTTGGCTGCAAGGTGGTGCTGGTTGGCAGAACCCGTGAAAAGCTCGAGAAGGTCGCAGAGGACATCGTCGGTCTTGCACCCGGTGCTCCCGCGCCGCTGATCGCCCCCTGCGACGTAACCGACGAGGCCGCCATAAACGCCCTTGCCGAGCGCGTGCTGTCCGAGCTTGGCCCCTGCCGCTTCCTCATCAACGGCGCAGGCGGCAACAACCCCGCCGCCATGCCCACGCGGCTTCGATTCACCCAAGCCGACTTGGCCAATCCTGATGGCCGGTCTCTGTCCGGCCAGAGGGGGTCCGGGGGCGCGGTGCTCCCGGCAGACCGCGGTTTCTTCGACATCGACATGGCGGCCTTCCGCTCTGTGCTTGAGATCAACACCCTTGGCACGGTCATCCCATCGCGGGCATTCGGCATCCAGATGGCGCGCGCCGGCGGAGGTGTCATCATCAACTTCGCCTCGATGAACACCTACCGCCCGCTCACGCGTGTAGCCCCATACGCCATGTCCAAGGCCGCCATCGCCAACTGGACGCAGTTCTTCGCGCAGTACATGGCTCCTGCCAACGTGCGCGTCAACGCCATAGCCCCCGGCTTCATGGTCAACGAGCGCTCGCGCAAATACCTCTGCACGCCTGATGGAGGACTCTCCCCGCGCGGCGAGCAGGTGATGGCGCACACGCCCATGGGCCGCTTCGGCGAGGCCGAGGACCTCCTCGGTTGCGTCGAATGGCTGCTCGACGACACCCGCGCGGCCTTCGTCACCGGTATCACCGTCCCAGTAGATGGCGGCTTCCTCGCCAGCGCAGGGGTGTAGCAACCTTGCCTCCTCGCCCCGCGCGATCCCATGCCGAGTGTGCGGAATGGCGTCGGCGGAAAGCCCCTACGGATGTGAGGCGGTCGAGATTGCTGCGGCGCGGTAGGCGGTTGCTGATTGGCCGGTTTCATGCTGGAAGAAGTGCGCGAAGTACCAGGGTGAGTTGAAGCCAAGCAGCGACGCGATTTCGGCAATCGGCATGTCGCTCGACGCCAACAGGTGCCGAGCCCGCGCCAGCCGCGTCTCCAGTTGGTATCGCAGCGGCGGCATTCCGCACTCCTTCGCGAAGATGTGGCGGAAAGTCCGGTAGGGAAGCCCCAGCGATGCCGCAAGCGCCTTGAAATCCACCACGCCGTCGCAATGCTCGGCGATGTAGGCTCTGGCTTGGCGGACGATGCCCTCGTGCCGCGCACGGGCGGTGTCGCCTCCGGCCTGGGGCAACTCTTTCAATTCCGCCAGTAGCGCGAATATCCGCGCGCTTGCGGCGTACACCGATTCCTGCCCGCCTTCGAGAATGTCATCGACCGCCGCCGCAAAGTGTTCACGGATATGGGGTGTTGTCTCAACTACACGGGCGCCCCCTTCGCCGCCAAGCCCGGCGCATGCCATAAGCCGTGCCGCTATGTCTCCGCCGAAGCCAATAAAGCGCGTTGTCCAGCCAGTGTCGGCGTCGGGTCGGTAGCGATGCCAGTGCTCCGGAGCCAGCACCAGCAGCGACCCTTTCTTCAGCGGAAAGCCCCCGTCGCGGAACGCCACTTTTCCACGACCGCGCTTGACGAGGATTAGCTGCCACTCATGCAGGATGCGCCCCTGCTCCCAGGTAAAGTAGTATTCGTCAGGGTGCGCCCGTGAAGGGAACTCCGCCCCAGGCGCGCTCAGCCCGAAGCCCGCGCAGGTCGCATACAGCCCCCACGCCTTCTGCGTGTCGCTCACGGGAAAATACCGATAATCGACCTTCATCTACACCTCCAATCCTTTCAACCTTTCAACCTTTCAACTTTTCAACTTCACAACTTTTCAACTTCACAACTTTTCAACTTCCACCTTACCATTATTTGCCAAAAAGTGCAAGTATGCCAAAAATTGCCATTGACAGGGTTTTTCCACAAATGATAGAATTACTGTGGAAATTTGCATAAGTTACGCATCCCTTTTACCAATGAACGATTCAAGTGTCAATTTTGTCAAACGCCGCAAGCCGCTTGCCGCTAACATCGGCGTCGTGAGCGTGGGACTCGACACCTACTGGGCGCAGTGCCCCGGCCTCCTTGACGACATGAAGCGCAAGGAGGACGCCTTCATCGCCAAGCTTGAAGGGCGGCCATCCCCGGCCACCGTGGCTTCCGCCGCCGAAAGTGGAGCCGCGCGGTCACTGGCCGTGCGGTCTTTCGGCATAGCGGACAACCCGCAGCACGCCGCCGCGCTGGTTCCGGCCATGAAGGCGGCTGATCTCGACATTCTCTTTGTCGATATGGTGACATACGCCACCTCCTCGACATTCGCCCCCTTCGTGCGCGAGTTGCAAAACGTGCCGATAGTCCTAGTGGCGCTCCAGCCAGACGAGCGTCTCGATTACGAGCATGCTACTATCTACCGCCAGCTGCTCAACGACGACCTCTGCGCCGTGCCGGAGTTCACCGGCGTCGCCGAGCGCCTGGGGCATCCCGTGGCCGATGTCATCATCGGGCAATTGGAGGGCGACTCACGCGCCGACGCGGAAATCCGCCAATGGTGCTCCGTGGCCCATGTCCTACACGACTTGCGTCGCGCCCGCATTGGCCTCATGGGCCATGTCCTTGAGGCAATGTATGACATGCAGGTCGATCCCACCGCCGTCACCCGAGCCTTCGGTTGCCACGTCGCCCTCTGCGAGCCCGACGAGATATTGCCGTATTATGGGGAACAGGGAACGGGGAATGGGGAACAAATCTCCGCCATGAAGGCGCGCATTCTCGATTTCTTCGACACCCCTGACCCAGTTTCCGACCCTTGGACGGAAAAGCTCACCGACCATGACCTCGATGTGGCCGCGCGCGCGGCCGTGGCCCTTGAAGCCTTCATCGCCAAGCGGGACCTCGACGGATTCGCCTATTACTACGAGGGCCAGCCCGGCACTGAAACGCGCGAACTCGTCACGAATTTCATCGTCGGCAACTCGCTCCTCACGGCGGCGGGTTTCCCGATGTGCGGTGAGTTCGACCTCAAGAACTGCATCGCGATGATGATCTTCGACCGACTGGAAATCGGCGGCAGCTTCGCCGAGTTCCACCCCATCGACTTCGAACGCGACACCGTGCTCGTGGGCCATGACGGCCCGCACCACCTGAACATCGCCGCCCGCCGGCCTGTCCTGCGCTCGCTCAAGAAATACCACGGCAAGCCCGGTAGCGGCGCCGGCGTTGAGTTCAGCATCAAGGAGGGGCCGATTACGATGATGTCCATCGGCATCAAGTCCGACGGTTCCTTCAAGTTCATCGTGGCCGAGGGCGAGTCGCTCGCCGGCCCGATTCCCGCCACCGGGAACACCAACACACATGGCAAGTTCCCGCCCGACGTCCGCACCTTCCTGCGCCGCTGGTCGCTCGAAGGCCCCACCCACCATTTTGCCCTAGGCATTGGCCACCATGCCGCCGAACTCCGCAAGCTCGGCCGCGCATTGGGAATTGAAACTGTTGTGGTGACTGAATGAAACCTCTTCGCAACATCACGCTTGAGATTAGCGCCAAGGCGCTGGTGGCGCACGGCCCCAACGAGGCCGCCCGCACGATGTTCCGCCAGTGGCGCGGCCTTGCCGACAAAGCGCGGCAAATCTCCGTTCTGCTCTGGACGGCCGACGGCAGCGAGCTGCTGGACTGGTCGGGCGACTTCTCCGACACCTTCGAGTGGGCCTGCTGGTGCGGCTGCGCCAACCACTGCCCGCAGCCGGAAAACCCCACGCCGCGCCAGTGCCGAAACACGCACCAATTCCCGGCGAAGATGTTCCCCGAAGAGGTCTGCGCCCCCCGCCCATACGCCTGGCTTCGCGACGCCGTGGCGGCCATTCGCGCCGCCGCACGCGAGGAGTTGGGCCGCGAGGTGCGCGTTGGCACCACCTTTGACAACGGTCCTGAGTTCGCCATCTCCGACTTCAAATACAACCGCCACCGCGAGGTGATGCTCGGCAACACCATCTTTCCGGGAAGCTTCCTCGTGTGCTCCGCCTCACTCCACGCAGACGCCCGCCGCTACGCCGCTTTCCCACAGGGCATTCCGGAAGGACTGTCGGTAGGCGCCTTCCTTGGCGCTCAATACCGCGCCTTCGCCCATGACTTCGGATTCGACTACATCTGGCTTTCCAACGGCATGGGCTTCGGCAGCGAGACATGGGGCATCACCGGCGCACTCTTCGACAAGAAAGCCTTCCACCCTGAGCACATCGCCGAGGCGTCGGGGAAGATGCGCGGTTTCTGGCGCGACTTCTTCGCAGCCTGCCCTGATGCGGTTGTCGAAACGCGTGGGAGCAACTTCTCCGCTGGTCTGGAAATCTCCACCGACGCCGCTCCGCTTGGCGAACTCTATGCCTCCGGCCGCATCGATCCGCCGGTCAACTCGCCCTGGGCCGCACTCAACTTCAACACCGGCCTTGAACTGGCCGCGTGGATGAGCCATGTCGCGGAATTGCCGAAGGGCAGGGGAATGCCCTTCCGTTTCTACACCCATGACCCTTGGTTCATGAACAGTCCGTGGCTCGACCGCTACAATCGTGAACCGTGGGATCTCTTCGCTCCGCTATCCGTGGCAAGGATGCGCGAAGACGGCTCCGTGCAGACGCCTGACAGCGTGGCATTCCTCTCCGTGGACGACACCCATGGCGAAATGCCGGAAGAGGTGCCGCGCGAGGTGACGCCGCTTCTGCTAAAGGCCATTGAAGAAGGCCCCGACCGCCCCGGCCCCCTCGTCTGGGTTTACCCCTTCGGCGAATACAGCAAAGCTGTAATCGCCGAAGAAGTTGAAAGTGAAAAGTTGAAAGTTGAAAGTTGTGGAGTGGCCTTGTCCCGCATCTTCAACGAGGATTTCTTCCTCGGCGAGGCTTTACAAGGCGGCCTCCCGCTCAACACCGTCATCTCCACGCGCAACTGGCGGACTCTGGCAAAAGGAAGCTCACACAGAGCCACAGAGCCACAGAGTTATTCCTTGTCCACGAACACAGATGCAAATCTCCGTGTCTCTGTGCCTCTGTGTGACAATAAAAATTCTTCACTCTTTATTCTTCCCGTATCTGCCCTTCTTTCGCCGGAGAACCTCGCGGCGCTCGACGCCTTTGCCGCGCATGGGGCGAAGTTCCTCGTCTATGGCTCGCTTGATGGCGCCTCGGCCGCGTTGCTTGAGCGCCTTGGCCTCGCCCTTGCGGAGCCGCTGGAAGGCGAGTTCACGGTCGAAATCGCGGACGGCGCGCCATGCGACACCTTCGCTCCCGGTGCCCTTGCCACCCGCATCCGCGTAAACCCAGCTTTCGACGGCGGCGGCCTCGCCGAGGTGACTGGATCAGAGAGTGGAGCCGCAAGCGCTTCTGTCGTGTCCGAGAGTGGAACCGCACGGACACTGGCCGTGAGGGTTCTCGTCGAGGCCCGTCAGGGCGCTTCTCGCCGCGTTCTCGCGGCGCGTTGCGGCGCCTTCGCCTGGGTGCGCTCAATCACGCCTTGCGATGCCATAAACACTGCGAATGCCCGTCACTTCGACTACGCGCCACCTACGCAGGTGTTTCCCGTCGAGCGCCTAATGCGCCATGTCCTAGGCGCGGCCTTCGGCTGGAGCCTCCTCGCCGATGCCCAATCCACCGCGGCGCTTCTCCCGCGCACGAACATCTCGCGCCACGATAACGCCTTCATCTTCACCGTCTATGCGCCGGATACCACCGCCTCGATGCGCGTCCGCACGCCGTATGGCGTGCCGCTCCTCACCGAGCGCGAGACGCTGCTTGCGAACGGCGAAGCCATTTGGCACCCCGACAAGTCCTGGCGCCGCGAATGCCGCCTCTTCGCCGAAGTGCAGCAATCGGGCACCGTCTCCGTCAAGACCTCTTTCGCGGCCTATCCCGGCTTCGCTGGCCGGCTGCAAGTGAAGGGCCTTGATGGCGCGACGCTCCGCTTCTTCCCGCCCCTGGGCTTTGCAGCGGGCGCTCCCGCGTCCGCCCCCCCCGAACTCGTCCATTCCGATTGGAACCTCCTCGCCGAGCCAATCGCGCCCGAATGGGAGGAAACGCCCGATGGTCCCTGCGCAGTCTGGCGCAACGTCACCGGCCCAGTCTTTATTGCCTGGTAACAATCCTATGCGCATTTCAACGACATTAATCGCTCTCGCCGCCGCCCTGGGCTTCGCTATTTCCAGTGAAGCCGCTTCTCCAACAGTCCTCCGCGCCTTTCCCAGCTTGCCGTTTTTCTTGCGTTTCCTCGCCGAGAGCGCCTTCGCAGTAGAGGTCGAACGTGGCTCCCATGGGTCGCCGTAGTGCGAGCCGCCAGTCCTGAAGGCCAGATCGACTTGCTGCACGGCCGCCTGGGCGCCGGCGCGCGACACCTCCCGTCGAAACTCCATCGACTTGACGACCTCCTGCGCCGCCTTGAGTGGCGACAAATCGATTGTGAACCCGCCTCCCGCTATGGCCGCTACTCCCCCTCTCGGTACACGGTGCGCGGCGGCAGAGTCTTCCGCCACTCGTCTCCCGGCGGCGGCGTGTTGAGTTCCCGGAACTTCCAGTCGAATACCCAGTTGACCAGCGACGTGTTCCTATCCAGGATCGCGTTCTGCCAAGGCGTCAGCTTCGAGAGGTCACGCGGGGGCCTCCCCCACGTCTTGATCTCCTCCCGCGTCTCGCGGATTCCGGCCCATGCCTCCTCCCATGTCATTGTTCCGCCCTCCCCGGCTCGAATCCGAAAATGTCCATGCGCTTCGTCAGCCATGCCTGCCACTCCTCATCTTTCATCTCGCCTGGGCGCGCGCCGTCTCGCAGTTCATCCGCAGCACCAGCTCGGCGCGGCCCTTGGCGTTCCTCACGCGCCCGTCGAGGGCGGCTTCGACCTCTTTCCTGGCCTCGCGCCAGTCCTTGCCTTCCGGCACCGAGGCGCAGGCGTCGCGGATTGTCGCGAGCGTCCTGGCGTCATCGATCCCGGAGACGGCCACGGCCCTTTGCCGCAGACCGGGCAACATCGCCTTCACCGTGGCGGCGCGTGCGAGCGCCCAGCCCCTCAATACTCCGGCGACGGCCTTGTCGGCCGCGTTGAACTTCGTTCCGATTTCATACGTTTGTTCCATCGCGTTCCCTCTCAATTATACCAAAGTCGGAACGGCGGCGCGCCGACGCTTTCGTGCGACTGGCTCAAAGAGTGCACCTGGCGCGTCACTACCATCAATCCATCGGGCCGCTCCGCCCTGCGTCCATACGCCCTTCCAGCAGGCGCCCGCGACCTCGTGAGCGGCGAGGCCGGCCTTTGGGATGAAATCAACGGCAAGTTTCACGGCAAGACACGAGATTCCACCGGCACCGTCCGCTATGGCGGTCCCATCAAAATAACCGATGCGGCCGTCGTGAGGAACACCCCCGCCGCCATGGTAATCTACATGCGGTAAGCGGTCGCCTCTTCGCACCTACCATCGGCCACGACAATAATCTTTCGGTAAATACTAAAGACGGCGGAGTCGCATGCTTTGCGACTCCGCCGTCTTCTTCTCTATCGGGCCGCAGGCTAGAGGTAGTAGGTGGTGCTGACGGTTAAGAGGAATACTTCACGGTCGCTGTCAACACGGTGCTTGACGCCGTTGTTGTCGTAGTCCAGGTCGTAGCCGCTGCCGAAGGCGATGTCCAATCCGAGGTTGACGCTCATCAGCTTGTTGCGGCGGCCGACGCTGAAGGTGAATCCGTACATGTCCACGTCGGACGTGGCGAATTCGGTGGTTTCCGGGTCGTCGGGAACGCGGATTGCGGACATCGCGGTGTAGAAGCCGGCGCGGATAGGGTAGCACTCCGCGACGACATATTCGCCGCCGACGCTCACGTCAAGCACGGAGTGCAGGTGCATCTTCTGCTCGGCGCGCATGCCGTCGATGTCCCAGCGCGCCAGGTCGTAATGCGTGGAGGGGTGCCAGGTCGCGTCGAGCGCGGCCGCCCAGTCCTTCCCCGCCTTGCCGATGCCGGCGGCGAGCTGCAGGGGGATGTAGTTGTCGGCGCGGACGTCCGTGGTGTAGATGCCCCCGTTGAAACCGTTGGGCCCCTTGTCCGAACCGTTGATGCTCAGCTTGCCGTCGTCCCAGATGCGGGCGGTTGGCGACTGAATCGACACGCCGGCGCTCCAGCCGTCGCCGAGGTCTGCCTGGACGCCGGCCATGGCGAGAATACCGACTGTCTGGAGATCCATCGATCCGTTGACTGAGTAACTGTTCCGCCGGAACGAGCTCTCCGTGGCGCTGTAGTCGCGGTAGATGGCGAAGAGGCCTGCGCCGTAAGAGAAGCGCGAGCCGGCGGGAGCCCACGCGACTGCGGGACCCATCCAAAGCGTCTGGTCGTTGTAGTCCATGTGGCTGAAACTGGTGCGATCAGGTGAGGCAGAGACGAGGTGGCGCTTTTCCATCTTAGGGGTGAAGACGCCGAATGCGCCGACCCACTCGTCAGAAAAGCGCGACACACCGCCCATCGCCGAGGGAACGGTGACGAAGGAGGTGCTCTTAGCGTCGTCGCCCCAGTCGAGGCCGCCTTCGGTTTTGTAGCTCTCGATGCCGTAGAGGTTGGCGGAGAGCGAGATGCTGTCGCCCTGCGACTTGGCCAGTCCGGCGGGGTTGTAGAAGATTGCATCGACATCGGACGCGATGGCAAGCGCGGCGCCGCCCATGCCGCCGGCGCGTTCGCCGATGACATATTCGCGGTAGCGGCCATCAGTGGCGGTCGCGACTTGCGCGGCGCAAAGCGCGAATGCGGCGGCAACCTGCATGCCGCCTATCTTGGTTCCGAAGAATGATCCGTTCATTTATGTGTTCCTTTAAATAAGCAAAGTTAAAAATAAAAGTTGCGAAGTATTATACCAAGGCTAACCCTTCAAGACAAGCGTCCGTTTGTCGAAGTGTTCGCCTCCGCATTTCCATCTTTGGCTCTTGCCGGATTGGACGACTTGCGGTAGAATCAATGCAAGATGAAACCCGTTCCCTTCGCCGAATAATGACCGAGCATTCGAAATGATTATCACAGACTACTTCCGCCCAAACCGCGACCTCACCTGGGACTACGCCCTCCAGTGCGGCGTGACGCATGGCGTCGTGCGCCTCCCCGAAACTCCCGACTTCGACCCCGACAACCGTTCGCACTGGCGCACCGTCATAGAGCGTTTCCGCGCCGTCGGCATCCGCCCGCTAGTCGTTGAGCCGCTTCCCAACGCCCTCCATGACCATATCAAGCTCGGCGACGCCCTGCGCGACGAGTGCATAGAGAAGGCGCTTGCGATGTTCCCGATCATGGAGGAGTTCGGCTTCACGACACTTTGCGCCAACTTCATGGCCGCAATCGGCTGGACGCGCACAAGTCAGAACCTTCCTGACCGCGGCGGCGCACTCGTCACAGGATTCGACGAAACCTCTTTCCGCGCACCGCCAGGAACGCCGGCGATTGATGATGATAAACTTTGGGACAACCTCGCCATATTCCTCCGTGCCGCAGTGCCTGTCGCCGAGAGGCATGGCATCCGCATCGCCATTCACCCCGACGATCCGCCGCTTCCGCGCCTTGGGCCGGTCGCCCGCATTCTGCGCAGCGCCGCCGCCTTTGAGCGCGCATGGTCGCTGGCACCATCGCCATGCCTTGGCGCGACCTTCTGCCAGGCCACATTCGCCATGATGGGTGAAGACGTCTATTCCCTTGTCCCGCGCTGGAAGGACAAGATTTTCTTCGTCCATTTCCGCAACGCGCGCGGCACGGCCTCGTCTTTCCGCGAGACCTTCCACGACGACGGCCAGCTAGACATGGCGCGGCTCATCCGCCTCTACGAGGACAACCTGCCCGCCGATACGCCGGTGCGCGTCGATCATGTTCCCGCCATGGGCGCTGCAGACGCCCGCGACGGCTATGGCGCAACTGGCCGCCTATTCGCCATCGGCTACTTAAAAGGATTGATGGAAAAAGGTCGGAAGGCTGAATGAGGCTAGCGCAGGAAAAGATCGCGCAGAAGCGCATCCAGAGGAAGCGCGTCCTTGTCGCAATGTGGGTTGGCGTCTTTTGGCAGGACGTCCAGGATGGCATCCAGTCTTGGGTTTCCGACAACGGGGGCAAGTGGCACCTTCACCTGGCCGCCGGCCCGCGGCGCTACGCCAAGACACTCAAGTGGATGGCCGGCGAGGGGCGCGTCGATGGCGTTATATCCCTCTATCATGGCGAGGACGAACTTGAGACTTTGCGCTCCGCCGGCATTCCCATTGTAGTCATCGACGCCGACCAGACCTTCGACCTCGATGCCGCGCGCGGCCGCAGGTGTCGCGTGGCAAGCGTCGTGATGGATATGGACGAACTCGGCCGCGTGGCGGTTGATCACTTCCTCGACCGCGCCACCTTCCGCTGCGGCGGGTATGTGGAGAACTATGTCGGCAATGACTGGTCGCGTAGGCGTGGCGACGCATGTCTCTCGGAATTCGATAGGCGCGGCCTGCCGACGCACCGTTTCACCCATCATGGCAAGTCTGACGCGCCGGGTTCCGACAAGACTCCGGACTTTGACGGCCTTGCCGACTGGCTCCGCGCCTTGGAGAAGCCGGCCGCAGTCATCGCCGCCAACGATGCGACCGCAAACGACATCGTCACGCTTTGCGCCGCAATGGACATCGCCGTTCCGCGTGAGATATCGGTGCTAGGCATGGACGACAACCCGGTAATATGCCGGCAGTGCATCCCCAACATTTCAAGCATCCACTTCGATGGTTTCCGCGCCGGGCGGCTGGCCGCAGAGGCTCTTGCCGCGCTGATCGCCGGGCGCAAGCCGCCTGCTCCCGACGCGTTGCGCTATGGCGTGGCAAGGGTTGCGCGACGCGGCTCCTCCGCATCCACGCCCTCCGCCGGAACCCTTGTCCAGCGGGCCTTGGATTACATCGACGCCCACGCCTGCGAGGGCGCTACGCTGGCGGATGTGGTCCGCCACTGCAGTTATTCGCGTTCGCTGGTGATGAAGCGCTTCCGCGAGATGACGGGGAGAAGCGTCGAGAAGGCCATAATAGCCCGCAAACTGGAGGAGGCGCGTCGCCTGCTGCGCGAAACGCCGTTGCCGGCCGAGGAAATCGCCCCTCTTTGCGGTTACGAAACCGCCAGCGCCCTTCGCCGCGCCTTCAAGCGCGAGCTGGGCACCACGCTTTCCACCTGGCGGGAAAGCCCATGAACTTCCACTTGGCGACTCGCCAATCTTCCACATCGTTTGCTTTTTATCCGTATCCTTTAGGACCTTTCATTTTTCTCCTTTCGGATATTGTTTGAAATGGGGCAGGGGAGTATAATGATTGTAACCTCTTAACAAAATAAAGAGCAGATAAATGTCATCATCCAACGAATACCTTCGCCATTCTTCCTCTGTAGCCGCAGCCGTTGCGGCGACCATGTTCGCGGTAGCGCCCGCCATTCATGCGGACGTCACCCTAGCACCGCCGGCGGGCACCACGACGAACGCCCTAGCCCTCTACACTGGGGGCGCGGCGGTCGAAGTCTCCGGTCCCGGCACAGTCAGGCTCAACCCTGCAAACTCCCACACGGGCGGCACGACGCTCTCCGGCGGCACGCTTGAGATTTCCGGTGACGTTGCCGCATCTGGCCGCTCGCCTGTCGGCGCGGGCACCTTCACTATCACCGGCGGCACCTTGCGCGGCACCGGCACCTTCGGCGGGAACATCACCGGCACGGGCGAGTTCGACATCGAGGCCCCCGACGGCTGGACGTGGACAGGCAACCATTCGTTTGGCGCGGCAGTGACTCTTGCCGAGGGCAGTCTCACGGTTGCAGACGGGGCAATGACGTTTTCCGATAACCTCTGGCTTGGCGTCGGCGGTTCTGACGTCTCCTTTACAATGACTGGCGGCTCCATAACGATGGGCTCGAAGAACCCGCAATTTTCCCCAAAAAAGTACGCGAAGTCCCGCTTTTCGATAACCGGCGGTTCGTTCAACGCCAACGGCAGAAACGTCCTGACAGGGTATCAGACCACGTATGCGACGAACACGTTTGACGTTTCCGGCAACGCAGTCTTCTACAATGTCGGAAACATCTACACTTACAGCGGCAGCGGCAACGTAATGGACATCAACGTCCATGACGGCGGAACGCTAGACTGTTCTGCCATCTACAATGGCAACGACACCGCCGGAACGGCGAAAACGAACTTGCGTGTGGACGGCGGCATACTGCGCTGCAACAAGAAGGGCAGTACGGCAACCTCCTATGCGCTTTGGATAGGCCAGACTTCCGCTAACGTCAAACGGCAGCTTACTTCCTTCACCATCGGCCCGAAGGGCGCGACGTTCACGACGGACAATGGTGATGCCTCCGGTGTCATGCAAATCTATTCCCCAATCACGGCGGAAGCGGCGGGGGCGGGCGAGACTGCGGCTGGCGTCACCCTTTCCGGTGGGCGCTTTGCGTATTACGTCCCCACAGCCTACGAGGGGCCAACCATCATCAAGGATGGTGCGACGCTTTATCTCTCCGCCGACGGAACGATTCCTTCTGGCTCAGCCGTAACAGTCAAGAGCGGTTCTATGCTCCGTCTGCAGGGGGCGGACAAGACGATCTCCTCGTTGACGCTCGAAGAGGGTGCGGCACTTGGTTTCGGTACGCCGTCATCCGGCGCAAACTCGGCTCTTCTGACTGTTTCCGGTTCCGTCACGCTACCGAGCCAGGCGCAGATCGCACTTTACACGCTTGCCACGCCCGCCGGCGTGGCAAAGGACGCCAACGGCACATACACGGTGCTGAATGTTCCGGCCGCTTCCGCCGCAGCGCTCCGCGCCGTCCGCTGGTCGTGCGCGACCATTGCAGACGGCAAGACGGCCACCTTCGCCGTGGCGGAAAGCGGCGGCACGGCCACGCTCTCCGTGACGATTGCGGATTCCGACGCGGCCACCACGTCCGGCGACATCACCGTCGGCCCCGGCGAATTCGTTTCGCTCTCCTCGTCTCTCGATGTCGGCTCCCGCACCGTTACCGTTGACGGAGGCTGGCTGAAGACCAGCGCGTCACTCACGGGCACCGGGACCGGAGGCAAGGTCATCGTCGAGAACGGAGGTCTCCTTGACATTTGGTACTACGTCCGCTTCTCCAGCGCTGCCAACGCCCGCTACGACCTCTATGTACGGAATGGCGGCATTGTCCGCGCCCAGCTTTTCAGCCCGCAGGATACCTACAAGGCGTATGTGGACGGCGCGCTTCACATTGACGGTGGAACGCTGCAGTTGGTATTCCAGACGGGAACTAGCGATAACTTCAAAAACCCGAACTTAGTGTCCACTTACATCGGCGCAGGTGGTGCCACCTTCGACCTTTCACACTGGAACGACAAGGGCCGGACGGGCTGGCTCCGCTTCGTGTGCGAAAATTTGAAATTCGACCACGATCCCGACTGCGTCGGTGCCGACGGCGGAATCACCGTCTGCGGGTCGAATGGCGACCCCGTTCTCTACTACTTCAAGAGCATCGACAGTGCTTCTACAATGAATGGTGGGATCACGGTGGTTGACGGCGGCGTCATCTCCACGGTGAACGGCCTCAACGAGCAGACGGTGCGCATTCGCCCGGGTGGCATGTTCCGCGGATATAATGCGACGAGCACCGCGACAATTGAAAGCCTTGTCCTCGGCGAGGCGAATGCCACAAAGCCGGCGGAGATCGTCGTGTGCCGCAACTCGTCCGTCCCGACAATTGTCGTCACGGACACGCTGAGCGTCCTCTCGCCTGTGACTGTCAACGTCGCGCAGGGTTGGAACTATGACGCCTCCATCGCCTCCGGCGTCTATACGGCGCTCGTCTATCAGACGTCGTGCAGCGTCGATCCGGCACTCTTCCAGCTTCCGGCTGGGAGTGTCGGGACGCTTGCCGCCAGCGAGGTAACGCTTTCTGGCGGCGACTACGACGGCTGGAAGGCGCTTGTTGTTACCATCGACAATGACATCGTCGTCACCGGTTCCGCCAGCTACCCGACGCCGAAGACGGTTTCCTCGGACGTTTCCTGCGGCAGCATCGTTGTCGGCGGTTCGTGGAACGGCGAGGCCGATCCCGTCTGCGAAACCTCGCTCACGGTTTCCGGAAACGTCATGGCATCGACAGGACTCTACCTCGGCTACAACCCCGCCCCCGGCGTGGACAAGGATGACTGGCACCAGGGCTTCCTTACGTTGAACGGAGGCTCGATTACGACGCCACTGCTCTACTCGATCTACCGCCCCGGCATGACCGGCAACAACGATTCCGATTGCCGCTTTGGCTGCGAGGCGACCGTGAATGGCGGCCTTCTCGATGTCGCCGGGGATGTCCGCCTTGCCTACAACCGTTCGAAAAACGGCAATAACCTGTATTCGCAACTTACGGTGAACGGCGGTCGTGTTGCAGTCGGCGGTAAGTTCTATCTGTTTTACGACGAAACGTCGGGGGCTTATTCGGCTCCTGGCTCCATCGTGTTGAACGGCGGCGAGGTGGATGTGAAGGGTCTCATCGATCTGACGCGCAACGCGCAAAAGCCTTCGGGCAATTTGGCGTACGCCGAAAAGTTCGGCGTGTGGCTCAACGGCGGTGTCCTCAAGGCCGAGAACATCATGATGACGGCTACCGGCGCGACATCGCCCCAGGTGGTTTTCAATGGCGGCACCTACATTCCCTACGGTGCGGCGGCGGCGAACCGCACGCTGCAAAACGTGAACAAGGCCTACGTCTCGACGAACGGCGCGGTAATCTCCACGGAGAACCTCCCCGCTGGCGAGACCTACACGATTGCACAACCGCTCCTGACTGACCCGGCGCTCGGCGGCGACGCCGACGGCGGCCTCGTGAAGAAGGGAGCTGGAACGCTAGAGCTCACGGGCGACAACACCTTCACAGGCCCGGTGACGGTTGAAAAGGGGACGCTCGTCGCCGGAAGCGCCGACGCGCTCTCCGACTCCGTCGCGGTCGCGAATGGCGCGGCGCTGGACGCCAACGGCGCAGACCTCTCCGTCGGGACAATCACCGCCAGCGGCGCCGTGAACGGCAACCTCACCATTACGAACGCCATCGTTCTTGCGGGCGAAGGCTCCATCCTCTCCGTGGATGGCAACCTGGCGCTCCAGCGAGGCGTGACCATTGACTTCGCGGCGTTTGGCGGGAATGTGCCGAGGGATTGGACGCCTGTCGCAGCTGTAAGCGGATCGCCTTCCGTCACGGACTTCATCCGCGCCCGCAACTCCGGCGACTACAACCGCTGCACGCCGATGATCATCGATGGCGTCCTCTATGTGATGCCGACTTCTGCCGGCTTTACCATCGTGGTGAAGTAAAAATGCGATGCGTTGTATTTGATCTTGACGACACCCTCTACGACGCGCGAGAGGCGTATCCTGCCTCCATGTCTGCCGCGGCGGCCCTCGCCCATGAACGCTACGGCATTCCGGAGGACGAATTCCTAGAGGCTGCGCAGAGCGAGTACCGCTGGCAGTGCTCGCTCCACCCTGACTCGCCGAGTAACCACAGCCGCGCGCCGCGCTTCCAGCGCATCCTGGAGGCGCGCGGCAAGCCACCATGCGGTGCATTCGCCCTCACGCGCCGCTACTGGGAGGCGTATCTGGATGCCATGAGACCACGCCCCGAGGCGGCGCCGCTGCTGCAGGCGCTGCGCGCCGCCGGCCTTCGCGTTGGCGTGGGAACCAACATGCTCTGCGCCATCCAGCTAGCAAAGCTTGAGCGCCTTGGGCTGGACGAACTTTTCGACTTCGTGGCGACGAGCGACGAGGCCGCCGCTGAAAAGCCCGCGCCTGAGTTCTTCGCGCTTGTTGTCGAAAAGGCCCGCTGCGCCCCCGGCGACATTCTCTTCTGCGGCGACAATCTGGAGTGGGACGCACGCGGCGCCGCGCGCGCCGGAATGCGCGGCGTCTGGCTCCGCACTTCGCCTGACCTCCCCGCCGCGACCGATGTCGAAACCATCGACTCGCTCGCCGCAATCGAGGCGCTTGTGGCGGCGGATAAGAACTGATGAAACTTCCAGCCATGTTTTTCGCCATGCTCTCCATCTCCGCTGCGGCAACTTGTCCGTCCTCAGGTGCTCCGGTTCCCGGAATAAGGACGATTGGACTCGTCTCAATCTCCAGCATACTTCCCAGGGAGCAGTTCGACGCAGGGACGAACGTGCTGGCAAAGGCCGGATGGCGTGTAAAGGTCGCGCCAAATGTGGTCGGCCCTCAAATTGCTCCCGCCAACGAGCGGGCGCGTATCCTTGAGGAGTTCTGGCTCGACCCTGAAATTGACATGCTGCTATTCTCGCGTGGCGGCGAGGGCGCGGCCGACGTGGTGCCGCTCCTTGACTGGGAGCGGCTCCGCGCCCGTCCCGACTTGCCGGTCATCGGTTTCAGCGACGTGACAATCCTCCTGAACGCCATGCTGGCCAAAGGAGTTGGTCATCCGCTCTCCGGCCCAATGCTCTCATACGCGACCCGCCTCACTCCGGAGGCTCGCGACTGGTTTCTCGCCGCCATTGCCGGTGCGATGTCCGAGACGATGGGGGAAGATGTCTCCCGTCATGGCATTCGCAGGGAGTTGCCGCCCATCCAGTGCCGCGTCCTGCGCGGCGGGGCGGTCGAGTCCGCCATGCCCATGGGCGGCCATGTCACTCGCATGCACTGGCTCTGGGAGCGGGGGCTTGCCCCATCCGCCGCCGGTCGCGTCGTATTTCTTGAATGCACGGCGCGTCATGTTGCCGCCACTGTGATTGCAGATATTGAGGCCATGCGCGATGGCGGCTTCTTCGACGGCGCCGCCGCAGTAGTCTTCGGCTCGTTCAAGCACAAGGACGCTGAACGCGAGGCGATCGAGGCTTATCTTCCCGCCTTCGCCGCGACGCTGAAATGCCCAGTATTCGCCGACTTCCCCTACGGCCACATCTTCGACATCCGCACGCTGGATTTCTGCCGCCCGCTCTCCATCTCCCCCGCCGGCCTTCTCCAATTCGCACCTTAAACGACAACGCGGATTGCGATGCAATCCGCGTTGAACGATGTCGGCAAGAGCCGTGGGCTAGAGGCGCTTTTCGCCGCCGACGAAGACGCCCTTGACCGAGTAGTCCGCTTCGTCCAGCAGCACTAGGTCGGCGGCATAGCCGGGCTCGATACGCCCGAACTGGTCGCCAAGGCCAAGCTCCTCCGCCTGGTTCCATGATGTCGTCTGTATAACATCCTCCACCGGCAGGCCAGTGACTTCGACGACGTTGCGGAGCGCCTGGTTCATGCGGAGCATGGAACCCGCCAGCGCGCCGTCCTTCGCGAGACGCGCTTCGCCATTCTTCACGATCACGTCCAGGCCGCCTATTGACGAAGGCCCGTCTGGCAGATGCGAGGCACGCATGGAGTCGGTGATGAGGAGAATTGACTCAATCGGCTTGCGGTCGAATACGAGCTGAATCATCGGCACGGAGACGTGGACCTTGTCGCAGATGATCTCGATGCGGACATCGTCGTGCAGCAGGCCGGCGCCGACGAGGCCGATGTCGCGGTGGTGCAGCGGCGACATCTGGTTGCAGAAGTGGGTGAGGTGGCGGAGGCCGCGCGCGTATGCGTCGCGGAACTGCGCGTAGGTGGCCTTGCTGTGGCCGCAGGATGGGACGATGCCGTTTTCAAGCAGCTGGCGGGCGAACTCGGCGCCGCCTTCCATCTCGGCGGCGAAGGTCATCTCTGAGACGGGCGCTATGGCCGCGAGTTGCAGGACCTCCTCGATGTCCGGCTTGCGGACGAATGCCGGGTTCTGCGCGCCGAGCGACGATGGGTTGATGAACGGCCCTTCGAGGTGGACGCCGGGAACGCGGCAGTATTCCTCCTTCTCGCAGTAGAGGGCGACGCGCTCCATCGTCTTAGCCAGGGCCTCGTGTCCGAGTGTGAGCGTGGTGGGGAAGTAGCTTGTGACGCCTTCCTCAAGCTTTGCCTTGCATACTGCCGGGATGGCTGCTGGATCGTCGTCGGTGATCTCATAGCCGACTGCGCCGTGGGCGTGGATGTCGAAGAAGCCGGGAACGAGAAGCGCGCCGCCTGCGTCGTATGTCTCATTGGCGTCTGGCAGCGGGGTGCCGGCGGGGAGGACTTCGGCGATTTCGGCGTCCTCTATGATTACGGACGCGCCATTGATGCGCACTTCGGGGTTGATGACAGATGCGTTGGTTATGCGGATGATGGACATGGTGTAGGTAGGGATTAGGGGTTAGGGGGGTGTAGGGATTAGGGATTAGGGATTAGGGGCTAGGGGGAGGTGTAGGTGTAGGGATTAGGGGCTAGGGATTAGGGGCTAGGGGGAGGTGTAGTAGTTAGTGGTTAGTAGTTAGTGGTTAGGGGTTAGTGGTTAGTCGTTAGGGGGAGGTGTAGGGATTAGGGGTTAGGGATTAGGGGCTAGGGGGAGGTGTAGTAGTTAGTGGTTAGTGGTTAGTAGTTAGTTGTTAGGGGTTTTTTCCAGAAGTTCAGCTAGGCGCGTGGCTGCGTCGGGGGCGGCGAGGGCTTTGGAGGCTTCTGACATTGCCGTCAGTCGGGAAGGGGAGGCGAGCAGGTCGCCGATGGCGTCGGCCAGCGGCGCGGGTGCGCAATCTTCCTGGCGCATGACCAGCGCCGCGCCGCCATCGGCCAGATGTTTCGCGTTGAGGAACTGGTGGTCGCGGACGGCGGTCGGGAGCGGGATGAAGAGCGCGGGCTTGCCGAAAAGGGCGATTTCGGCGCATGTGGCGGCACCGGCGCGTGCGATGACGAGGTCGGCGACCTTGTAGGCGCCGCCCATTGTGGTGAGGAAGGGTTCGACTATGGCTTCGATGCCGGCTTCGGCGTAGCGGCGGCGCGTCGCCTTAACTGCGTCTTCGTGGTTGCCTGTCTGGTGGATGACGCGGAAGCGTGGCGCACCGGAGCGCGCGGCCAGTGTGGCAAGCGCCTCGGCGACGCGGCGGTTCATCTCGTAAGCGCCCTGGCTGCCGCCGGTGATGAATATGGTAGTAGGCTGTGAATCGGAAGGCTGAAGGGCGAATGGCGGCTGATCCAGGAGTTCCGTCCGCACTGGCAGTCCGGTTAGGACGACATGGGCACTGCGTGAGAAGTGGCGCTCGGTGCCGGGGAAGGTGATAGCGATGGCGGATGCGAGTCGTGACAGGAAGGCGATTGCCTTGCCAGGAACGGCATTGGCCTCATGCAGCACTATGGGGATGCCGAGGATGCGTGCCGCAATGACGGGCGGCAGGCTTGCGTAGCTGCCCATTGCCAGCAGGGCATCGGGGCGATTGGCGCGGAGGTGGCGGAGAGTCCGCTTTACGCTTGCGGTGAAGGCAAAGGGATGGTGGGCAGGGGACTTTGGCGCGCCCATGCCGAATACGGGGCCGTCCCAGCCCTTGAGTGTAGAACCCTCGATTTCGCGGCCGGCCGAGAAAACCTCGACCTCGTGGCCGCGTGCGAGTAGCGCGCGCCCCGTGGCGAGTCCGGGGAAAGTATGGCCCCCGGTGCCGCCGCATGCAATTGCGAACTTCATGCCTTCAATGATAACACAACGCCGTGCTCGCCGCAATGATTGCGCTAGACGAGCCTGTCGCCCCAGAAAGGCGCGAGGGCGGGCGTGCCTTCCGCCTCGGCTTCGGCCTTGCGTTCGATGGCCTTGGACAATGCCCGACGCCCGCCCGCCTTGTGGCCGAGTTCCAAATGGTGGGTGACTGCCGCCAGGCGCGGGTGGAAGGCCCGGATGCCTCGCACAGTCTCGGAAAGGCCGTCAGGCGACGACCAGCACCAGGCGTGGTGAATCCAGATGTCCGGCGTGCGCGAGGGGCGGAGATCCTGCACATTGAAGGTGTCGCCGTTGTGGAGAATCGTGTAGCCGCCGGCATTGATCTCTACCGGCATCACGAATCCGCGCAGGAGGGGATTGTGGTCGGACTGGTAGGTGCGGACTGTCACGTCGCCAAGCTCGAATACATGCTCCCCGCGCGAAAAGCCGCCAATGCCGTCGTATCCCAGGCAGGCCCCGTAGTTGTCGCGGAAGTTTGATATGACCGTCTTGTGGCGCTGGTCCATCGCCTGGTAGAAGGCTTCGGTGTAGTGGTCATCGTGGTTGTGGGTGATGATGGCGAAGTCGAGCTCGTCCGCGATTGACGGGGCGAGGCGGTGGCAGAGGTCGATAGAGAAGAAGGACTTCCGCGTCTTCACGAGAACGCCCATGTTGTAAACATACCAGATGGCCGGGATGTCGCCGGGGGCGGCGTCGCGGGCCTCGCGGACGGCCCGCTCGAAGCCGTCGTCGTAGCGGCGCAGGATTGGCCAGCGGGCGTGGGCCGCCTCCACTTCTGCCGCCGGGAGCGCCGGGCCGGCACCGAGGAAGGCCATGTAGTCCTCTTTGGGGATGGCGTTGACTTCAACTTGCAATTCGGAGTCGTCGGCGCCTGCCGCGCCGCTGGGGAGGTTGGTGCTTTCTTTCATAGGATGTGTACCGTTTTTCATGGTGGTTGTCAACTGTCCTGGAAATCTATTTTGCCTGGCGGAGCCATTCGACGAGCCGCGCCGGCGCGTCTGTCAGGATGCCGGGCGTGCCGAGGCCGTAGAGATGGCCAAAGTCGATCTCGGCGTCGGCAAAGAATACATTGGAACGGAGGCCGAGGGAGCGGGCGAGCTCGAGCTTTTCAGCCGAGACGGTTTCGCGTATTGGCTGGATGAAGCGGCAGCCGAGCTCGGCGCAGCGGCGCATGTTCTTCTCCTCCACGCGCTCGTTCCACCCCGGGGTGAGGCAGATTTCGATGTCCCTGTCGATGGCCCAGACGGCCTCGACGACCTCCTCTTTGGCGATGGTCATGTATCCCTTGTCGTACATGTCGTATTTCTTGTATAGGCGGCATGCTTCGGCAAGGGCTTCGGGCGACGAAAGGTCAAGCTGGATGTTCATCGCGACCTTGCCGGCCAGGGCGGAGAGTATCTCCTCGAAGGTGGGGATTTCGACTTTCTCCGGCAGCGGGGCGCTCCTGCGGAGCATCCGCCGGAACCATGAGGCGTTGAGCGTCTTGAGTTCGGCGAGGGGCATCTCCTCTGGCCGCCTCTCGTCATTCGCCGTGCGTTTCAGCGTCTCGTCGTGCAGGAGAATCGGGACATTGTCGCTTGTGGAGCGCAGGTCAAACTCGATGAAGTCTGCCCCGGCCTCGACGGCGCTCTCCATCGCGGGCAGCGTGTTTTCGGGGCATTCGAGGGAGTTGCCCCTGTGGGCGGTGACGAGTGTCCTCGCCTCCTCGTGGAGGCGGGCGAGGGAAACTGTGCACTGGTCTGCTTTCATGGATGTCTTTAGTTCTGGAAGTCTAAGAAAATTCGCCCAATCGTCAAGGCGCAATACGGTAAAGTCCGCCCACGTTGTCAAAGTCGGTGTCGTATGAGACCAGCCGGGTTCCCGTCTCAAGTGCCGTCGCCGCAATCCAGATGTCGTTTTCAGGGATGGGAGTTCCGTTTTTCTTCAAAATCGCCTTCACATATCCGTAGCGTTCGGCAATGTCTTTTGTCACGGGTTGCAACATCACTCCGTCCTCTTGAAGAAAACGACTGAGAGCCGCCTCGTTTTCCGTGAAGCGCGTTCCATTAAGGAATCCGAAGATTAGTTCGCCAAAGACAGCGGCGGGAATAAGAATGGCTTCCGCCTCCTCGATCAAAGATATGACCTTGGCGTTTCCCTTGGCCAATGCACTATAGGCGTTGGTGTCGAGACAGAGCCTCATTTCCACTCCCCTGTATCGACTTTTCGGCACTCGGCCACAACGGAGTCAAAGCGGCGTGCCTCGGCGGCAGTCCACGATCCGGCAAGCCATGACAAGTCTCGCCGCTTGCGCTGGTGGGGATCAAGCCCGGCGGCTCTTGAAAGAAGCGATACGGCTGTGGCGTTGATGCTCTTGCCTTCTGTCGCGGCGCGTCCAGAAAGGTATGCTGAAACCTCATCGGGGAGATTGCGCAGGGTCATGGTCTTCATTTGACTTCCTCCGTTGATGTCACTGACTTCATTACATGACATCAATGCTATCACATCTTCATCTTTCGTGCAAGAAATAGTCCGCCGTCTCATGCTTCAAAAAACGATGCCATAGGGACAGCGAACATGCCGTCTCCGAAACTGGCGACCTCGTCGCCCGTCGGAAGTCTAGTTTACAAATTATCTATTATGTCCGCTGCGCTCACGACGATTGTGAAAAGTTTTTCATGCGAGGCGATCCCTTCTCTGTTCGGGCGTGAAGGTCGCGGATGTTTGAGCAGGGGGCTGGTGTCACTTCGCCGCGAAGAAGCGGCGGATTAATCGAGGATCGTAGCAATGGCCTCGAATCGTTCGCGCTTTGCACGGTCATAGTCGCCGCATCGGGTTGTTAGAACGATAACGGCACGCTTGCGTTTGAGATCGAAAAGCACCGTCTGGCCGCTCCACCCGGAATGAAATAGTGCTGTGCCCGAAAGCGATTCCGGCAAATACTCGCCGGCATATTGCCAGCCAAACGAGCGGGCGCCCTCTGTGCGGCAGGTTTCCAATGGCGCGATTTCGGCCATTTCCGCTTCGCCGAAAAGTCGAGTTCCACCATCGCAGACCCCTCCACGCAGATAGACGCGCATCAGCTTCGCTAAGTCCTCTGCCGTGGAAAAGAGCCCTGCATTGAATGTGCCGATTCCCGCCGCCCACATTGGCCGCGCCACGAAATCCGAAATTATGCCCGGTTGCGGCGTGTCCATGGTTTGCGCCAGGCGGCCAGTCTCGACATGGGACGCCGGTGCGCCGAGCGATGTGTCGGTCATCCCCGCCGGAACAAACACTTCGTCGTGACAAAACTGCGCGAGCGGTTGTCCCGTAATGGCTTCGAGTGCCTGTCCAAGCAGGATGTAGTTGCGGCAAGAATACGTGACCTTGCCAGGTTCCGGCACGGCCGGAGGCATGGAAAGGACATTGGCAAGCATCTTCTTCGGGTCGGCATCGACATAGACGCGAGGCCAGCCATCGGCCTCGCCATAGCCGGATACATGGTTAGCGAGGTCGCGAATTGTCAGTTGCCGCGAAAGTGGCGCGGAAAAAAAAGGCAGGACATCCGCAAGCGGCGCATCGAAATCGACAAGTCCCTTGCGATGCGCGACGAGAAAGGCGGTGACCCCGGCGGTAGCCTTCGTTACGCTAGCGACGTCAATGACCGTCGTAGGCGTCATGGGCCTCGCATGTGCCGCGTCCGCCCAGCCGCACGATGCTCGGATTTCCTCGCCGTAGGGGTCTAAGGCGAGAATGGTCGCGCCGTGAATCACGCCATCGGCGATTTCCTGTTCAAAGATGCGTTTCGCCCTATCGGTCATCGTACGATTCCATTGAGCCATACGTTGTCCGGCTGTCTTCCTAGCCGAAATGCGGTGAATTCTCTCGATGTCTTCGTTTGTCATGTGCCAAAAAAAAGGTTCTCGATTCGTGGCGAAAAAAGAATCCAGAGGTTTTTTATGATAATACTATGCCATGTTTCGCAAGAAACGGCAATGGCTTGTCCTGTGGCAAAAGGGCGGAGAGGGCTTTCTCACAGTTCTGCAGTCACTTCATAGATGGCCGCGCCGCATGGGGCGAGGTGGACATCAAAGGCGTCTGCGACACCGAGGTCTTGCGCGGTGCGGAGGGCGCGGATGCGACAGGGGCTGGAAAGCCGGACACGAATGACGCCCTCTTGCACGGCTGCTCTGTCATCGCGCACAAATCCCAGGTAGCGCCGTCCGCTTCCGTCCGCCGGATGGAGATCGAAGACGCGGATGCCGCTAACCCCCACCTGTTCAAAGCGGACACCGGTGTCGGGGAGGAAGGAAGCGAGTTTGGCCCCGATTTCATCACGATAGGCAACGGCCTCGGCGGTGCCATTCGCAGTCTTTCGAAGCGAAAGATACCGTGGTTTGACCCGTCCGATCTTGACGCCCTTTCCGCCAGCGGAGAAGAGGTCGTCCAGAGCCCCTGCGGGGAGAAGATTGCAGTGTATGTCATGGGTTGCGGAATGGTCATCGCCGACAACGAGCCCGCCTTGTGCCGCGAAAGCCCTGATTTCCTCCACTTCTCGCTCTGAAAGCGCAGACGATTCGGGCAGCACGAGTATGCGAGCCCCAGTGCTGGCCAAGCCGCCTTCCTCGATTTCGCCGTATGCGACGAAGCGGTATGGAATGCATAGGTCTTCCAGGAGACGGCACCAGACATCCCGCGCGGCCAGAAACTTGTCATAGCGTTTTTCAATCTGAGCCGCATGGATGGATGCTTGAGAATAGTGAATCAGCACTTGCGGGCGTTCGTCCAGCGTCCGCAGCAGTTCGGCACCGCCATCTTCGCGGAAGAATCGCAAGGCCTCCACAAGTTCCGCCACTTGTTTCGGTATGGTAAAGTCTGGGTTTAGGATATTGATCCCTGAATAGAAGGATACGCCGAAGTTTCGAAAACGCAAAGCGTCAAGCCATGCACGCCGGACCACGTCAGGCCCCGATGCCCCGTAGCCATACCACGGCTTGACCATGGGTTTTCCGAATGATCGAATGATCTCGCCAAGGTTCTCTCCGTCGTAGCTTGACCACACGCCGATGGTGCTGGAAAGAAGCCAGTAGTCCATGCCGGTATAGCCGTTGGGCTGCTGGATGCCAGACATGTCGAGCGGCATTCCAGGCGCCTCCGCCTCCATAGCCTCCTTGACGAGGGCGAAGAATCCGCAGAATGCCAGTTCCATGAAACGGCGATGGTCGGCCCATGAAGCCCAGCGACGGTCGCCGGCGTGTGCGGCGCGAGCCTCTTCGGTTGTCAGTGGCGTTACCTCCTCCCACGATGTGAAAGTCGTTCCCCAAGAGATGTTGAGGGCATCCAGAGACGCATAGACGCCGCGTAGCCATTCGCGTTCGGCGGCGAGAGTATGCTCCGAAAAGCAGAAGTCGAATGGCGTTCCCCAGAGTGTCAGCGAATCCTCGTCGCCGCAGTCGAAGCTGGTAGGACGACATCGCATCAGCCGTCGGACTGTTGCGGTGACGCGCTCGCGTGTTTTGCCGAGATAGTCTGGATCATTAAGGCATGGCTTGCGGCAGAGGTATTTCCTATCCTTTGTTTGAGACCACGGTTCGGAAAAATCTTTCGTGAATTTCCAAAGGTGCGCAGAGGCGACGGGGAAGTTCAAGCGGAAGCCCATATCCTTGGCAATATCGAAGAAGTGGCTTTCCGCCGTGTGCCAGAAACGCAGTTCATTCACGCCAACATCGCGGTATCGCTTGAAGCGTAAGGGGTCGAGGTAGCGGCGGTTCCCGCTTCGGTAGCCGCTTTCCCCGACTGCGAATGGCAGGCCAAGTTCACGCTCCTCCTCCGGCACAAGCAGTTCCGTATTCTTTGGCGCAGCACCCGACCCTTGTCGCAAGACACGCGCAGACCAGTCGCAGACGCGCCCTGCTGCATCCTTTGTCCACACATGTTCAATCTCGGTTCCGTCTGGTGCGGTGACTCGCTCGCTTGCGACCTTTGCGTTGTCGGGGATTGTTGCATCGCATTTCGCCGCCCACGCCACGGCCCTTGCCACGATTCCAAGCGAGTAGTCCTGGTAGCGGAAAGACGGCTCTTCCGCTTCATACGGAACGAAAGGCGTCAGACCTCCGTATGCCGGATGGGCGAAGCGCACGACGCGGGATGCGCCGCCATCGCCTGCTTTGAAAGCCTTCGCTCGCCCCGCGCCGAAGGGGAGCAGGGCCTCGTCAACTGCGCCGTTGATCCACGCAGTGCCAGCCTCGTCAGGTGCGGCATCTGCCACCATCGGCTTTTGCATCCCGATTTCCACCAGTCCGACACCTTCGGCGGCAAGTTCGGCAATCCGCGCCTTGTTAGCGGAATCGACCTTGGGCCAGAGGTTTCCCGCAATGACGATTGCATCGAGTGGTCGGTCAAGTTCCGCCTTGAGCGAAAGGTTCGCATCCGCGAAGGTGAACTGGTTGTAGCGGTCGCACATCCCGTATGCGAGTGAAGCCGCGTTGTCCGCGAAGCGCACGACGCGATGGTCAATATCCATCCGCTGGGCAAGTTCCACTACCTCGCGTGCCTGTCGCAGATCGACGAGAAAGAAGACCTTTGGCCTCCCGCCCGCCCATGGCTTCATCCAAGCCGTGTGCGGCGTGACGACCTCTTCGGAAAGATTCAGCTCAAATGGCTTCATCTCCGCCGGAATGGCTTTCGGTTTGCCGGACACGGATGCCGAGGGGATTCCGTTCGTCGGGACAAGGCGAATCTTTGTTTTGAAGGTGTCGCCTTGGGCGATTTCCACTGGCATGAAGTCCCATTCCGCCGTCGTGTTGTCTGCACCGCCTAGCCAGTAGTATTCGCGTGCAAGGTACGTGAAGTCGAATTCGCAAAGAATCGTCGCCTCGGAATTGTCCGTTATGGCAATCCATCCATCCGAGGCATCCTTGAGCCATGTGTCGCCACCAGTCGGTCCAATATGGCGGATGCCGTCTTTTGTCGGGATCGCGTAGCGCTGGCCCATGCGTCCGTATGCCGCAATGGCGCAGCGAAAGTGCGGCTCGATCACCTGCGGTGCCATTGCTTCAGGAAGGTTGCGGTATTCGTATTCGCATTCCAACACTGGTGACGCCGCCGCCAAGCGGAATGTCTTGGAGATTTTGAGAAACGGATAGTCCTTTGGTCCGGTAACGGTGAGACGGAGTGCGGCTTCGTCGGGACAATTGAAGAGGACTTCTGCGGCGTATGTCCGGTCGTAGCAGTTGCCGCCCACGCGCATACGGTCGGTGAAGAGACGGGCATTTGGATGCCGCTCGCCTGCATAGTCCACCCCCGTCCCTTTCACGACAAAACTGCGGCATGTTCCGCCTTTTGATGGTTCGAATACGGCGCGGATGAAGTCGTTTTCAAGCGAGAACAGCCCATCTTCCTCCTCAATTCGGACTGCGCCCGTGGCCCCGCCCGCTGTTTCTCTTAGCGAAAAGACATCGAACCAGGCGCGACCTTGAAGCTGGAGTCTCGCGTGGAAGACGACCTCCTTAACGGCTCGCGGAGGAGTGAAAGTCCCGCCAGTTTCCTCCCAGCCCTTCCCGCATGGGTCGGGAGCGGTCTTGGGCGAAATCCATTGTCGTGATCCATCCTGATAGACAACGCAGAGTTCAATCCCGAAGTTGTGGTGGGAGGGAACTGCATCCTCCGGCAGCCCCTCTGGGCGCACACGGCAGGAATAGGCCAGCGGCGCGGGGTCGTGCTGGTCGATGGCGACGACTTGGCGCGCGATTGCCTGTCCGCCAGACTCTGGGCCGAAGTCAAGCCTTAATGAGCCGCCCGCGACATCAAACGAGACATCCGAGTCTAAAGCCCCGCTCCAGATGCACCACTCTGCCGTGCCGTCCGCGAACGAGCCGTTTTTCATCCACTCGTTCGCCCTTGCGTCGCCGCAAAGTGCGAATGCAAGCAGCGCGAAAGCCGTGAATGCGGCTTTCGCGTCGGTGCGCAAAGGAGGAATGCCTCTCTGCGCCAGCATCACGGGATTTCGATGCAAAGACGGAAGCCGCAATGGGACCGGGCGCCTCCCCCCGCGGTCAGCTTGCTCCCGATGGCTGTGGTTGATGTCACATTCGCGGCAGAGTAGTAGCACCCTCCACGGGCGCACCTCGCATATTTGTAATCGGCGGAATAGCCGTTGTCCACATCGTCGTAGGCCGCGCCTTCGGGATCCCATACGGGCGCGTCCGACTTGTTGGACTGGAAGTCAAGGCAGAACTCCCAAATGTTGCCGATCATGTCGTAGAGTCCCCAGTTGTTCGGCTTTTTGAGTCCCACGTCGTGCGTGGCGACATCGTATTTGCTATACCCATCGCTTGTCGTCCCGGAGTTGCCTTTGAGCCATGCATAGTCGGCGTAGTCGCTCGTGGAGTCCCCCCAGGGGCAGGATGTGGAAGTCCCTGCGCGGCAGGCGAATTCCCATTCTGCCTCCGTCGGCAGATCGGCCATGATCCCTCCAAGCCCCGTCCTGATTTTGTAGAGCAGACAGCCCGTGCTGGTAATCTCATGTCCTTGGACTGGCCAACCGCTTGTTGCAGAGGCGCTAGTGCGGAGATTCCCGTAAGTTCCCCATTCGTTCCAGCATGTGTAGGGCTTGGCCGGGCCGACGCCGGAACCCCATGTTTCCTGCTTGTATGTGGTCGGGACAAGATTGGTCGCCTGTGCCTGGGTCATTTCGTAGATGGCCATCCAGTAGTCGCGGGAGAACGTCACGTAGTGGTATGTGCTGAAGCCCACGCTTGCGCTGCTGCCCATCCTCCACGTCACGCCCTTGGCGGGGATGCGGCGCATGACGAGGCGGTCGGTCTTGTAGAGGACGTTCGTGACGCCAAGGGGTATCTGGCCGGCTTCGGGGTAGTAGCGGTCGGCCAGGCGGTCGGTCGGCTGTGTGAGGTCGATGATCCAATAGGCAGGCGGGGAGTTGGTCGCCCACAGCGTGACCTGCGCCGTCACCTGCGCCGCCGGAAGCGTCCATTCGCCCATGCCCTCGTCCTTCGGCTCCCAGAGGATCATGTGCTTGTAGTTGGCGGTATGCGTCACAATCTTGTTCACGTCGCCGGAAAGCGTCTGGAGGTGTTCGCCGCCAACGCTCGCGGCAGCTTCGCCTACGGCGTTGGTGAGAATGTCCACCGTGACGATGGCCGCGCCGTCGTCGTTGGCGGCTGCGGGGTTCATGGTGTATTCGATGACGACCGTGCGGTCAGGGCGCTGCGTAACCGTGACGGAGGAAGTGTCGAGCACCGGGACGATGGCGTTTGCCGCCAGCGCGGCGAACACCGCTGTGCCGAAGGCTGAGTGTTTGAATAGTTGAGAGGTCGAAAAGTTCATGGTGGGTTCCTTTGGGATTAGTTGTTAGTTGTTAGTTGTTAGTTGTTAGTCGTTAGTGGTTAGGGGTAGGGGTTAGCGCATCATTATTACAGTTGCGCCACAGCGGGTCGTGAGTTCGGTGTCGAAGTCGAATTCGTACTCGCGCTCGGTGGGCGACGAATCGAGGCCGTTGGCATAGGCAGATGCGATCTGGTCGCCAGCCAACGCCGTCGGCGCGACGACATAGTAGGCGCTTGACGCCGAGGGTGTGGGAATGAGGGAGTGGTCTGCCTCCCATTCCGCTTGAGTAATCGCTGCTGCGGTCATCGCGGCCAGCGCAGCCCCTGCCAGGGCGAATGAGACAAGTTTTCGCATGGTGTTTTCCTCCTGTTGGTTTTAGAAATTCGGTGATTATTCTAGGACAATTGAGACAATCTGTCAAGGGGGAATGAGGGAACGGGGAACGGGGAGGTTTGGCGCAAGCGCCAGGGAAGTTGAGAGGTTGAGAGGTTGAAAAGTTTGCGCGGTAGCGCCTGGGAAAAGAGGGTAGGGGATTAGGCGGGGGTTATTGTTTCGCCGCGGAAGTACTTCGGGCCGACGACGACCCCTTGCGGGAATTTGCCGGTGGAGAGATATTCGAGGACGCATTTCGCAAGGGTCGCGCCAGCGGCCATGTTGTCCATCTCCATTCTCGCAAGCGGCTTTGCCGAGACCGGCCCGTATTCCCGGTTCGCCCATGAGGCGACGCGCACGTCCTCCGGCATGCGCACGCCGCCGTTCGCAAGGGCCATCAGCGCACCGGTCGCCAGATAGTCGTCGTCAAAGAAGAGAAGGTCGGGAAGCCAGCTGCGCCCCTTTTCCGCCAGACGCCTCGTGAATGCCTCCATGCCCCAGTTGGACAATGTCATGGCGGTGTGGACGCTGCCGTCCGGACGGCGCGGGACGCGCCAAGTCGCCACCGGTATTCCAGCCTCGCCAAGTGCGCCGGAGATGTCGATGCCGTGCCAGACGCGCACCTGCATGGCCTGCTTGATGCCGGCTTCCCTGCAGTGCGCGGCGAAATCGGGGTGTGCCAGGTCGTTCCGGCGCAAGACCGCGCCCACGCAGTTCCTGAGCAGCGGGGAAGGGTCGGCCGTGAGACGCGCAAAGGGGATGCCGCGCTTTGACAGCCACCGGGCGACATTTGGCATGTCATGGAGCTGGACGACAAGATCGACCTGCTGGCGCATCATCGTGTCGAGGAGTGCGAAGTCGTCGAAGTGTGCGGGGCGCGATTCTGGCACGGTGGCCGACGTGACGAGGTAGCCGGCGGCGGTGAGGGTGTCGCGAAGCGCGGCGTGGGCGGTGTTGTCGAAGGGGTTGCCGAGGCCGGGCGAGACGACGGAGAGAACATGACCTTTCCAGAGCGGACGGTCATGGGCGCAAACGACGCTTCCCACATGCGGACGCGGGCTGATGCGGCCCTCCTCGCGGATGACGGCGATGGCGCGCTCGGCCATGCCTTTGCTCACGCCCAGTAGTTCCGCTAGGTCGCGGACTGGCGGCAGGACGTCGCCGGGGAGGTAGTAGCCAGTCTCTATTGCGCGGCGCAGGGCGTCGGAAAGCTGCGCGACTAGGCCGCCGCGCCGCGAGCGGTCTAGTGTGAATGGAGGTTTCTTGAAGGTTGCCTTTCCCATGACCGCAAAAGTCTAGGACAAATGCGACAAAAAGTCAAGGGGGAATGAGGGAACGGGGAACAGGGAACGGAGAGAAGAATGTGAAAATGTGAAAATGTGGAAATGTTGCCAATTATCAATGTTGCCAATGGCCAATCCCGAATCCCGAAACCCGAATCCCGCCTGTTGACGATACGGGGAACGGGGTAGGGGATTAGGGAGTGAGGAAGAGCGTCGCTATTTGCCAGCCCGGAAGATCGGGGATGACGACGACCAGTTCCTCTGGCGATGCCCCGTCCTCGCACTCGACGGCAATTGGCTCGGCCATCGCCGGCGTTTGCATGAAGACCTCACGCGAGACGGGGCGGCGAATACGCACGCGGAGTTCATCTGTGCCGCCAATAGACAGGTTGAGCAATGTGACGCTGTCGAGACGGCCATCTTCGCGGACTCGCGGCAGGATGCGCAGCGGGCGGATGGCATCGACACGCACCGGGAATGTCCCGCCGGTCGCGGCGTCAAGATCGTCGAGAAGCTTCGTCCGGCGGCTCGCCAGCGGATATTTCCCCATGTCCGCGACATCGACGACTGCGCCCGATGCGAGGGCGGCCTTGTCGGAATCTGTCATTTCGCGGCGCGACTTGTCGGTCAAATACCAGACCTTAGTTCCGCTCTCGGCCACGGTCACGGGGATTCCTGCGCAGGCGAGGTCGAAGTCCATGGGGTCGCGTAGGTCGAAGTCTGGCGTCTCGCTGGCGGCAGAGCCAATGAACCGAGCCACGCCTCCGAGGCGCGTTTTCCGCGCCGATGCGGCCAGGCGCTCGAAGTACGGGCGTGCGCGGTGGAGCGTCCGCAGGAAGCGGTCGTATTCCCCGACAGGCTCCGGCGCCTCGCCGGCGAACCAGTAGAGCGAGAGCGAGTCGCAGCCTGAGGCTAGGGCGAGGGCGCATTCGGTCATGATTGCCCCCGGCGACTTGTGCAGGACGTGGCGCGGGTAGGTCTCCTGCTCGTAGCAGACAGATGCGACGATGCCATCATAGGCGCGGCAGCGTTCGGCCTCGCGGGCGACGCTCAGGCACTTGGCGACCATTCCACGCGGCTCCGCCTCTGTGTAGAAACCGGCGCCGGGTCGGATGCCCACCCGCTTGCGCGAAGGCCCGGAGAGGGCCTCTAGCAGCAGGCGGTAGCTTGACGCGGTATAGATGGTGTCCGACCATACCGCCTGATAGGCAAGGCGGCAGGGGCTTCCAAGCGCGTCTGCGGCTTCGCGGACCTTGGCGGCGTAGATGGCAAGCGATTCGGCGTTGAAGTCAATCCATGCGGCGCGGACCGGTTCCCTGGGGGAATCCGAGAAGAGGCGCTCGACAAGCGTCTCGCGCGTCCAGTTCCCGCCGGTCTTTTCGTTGAAGGCGGCGATGCAGCGCGGGCAGAAGCATCCGTGCGGCTTGCACACGCCCAGGCGGAGGTCGTCGTCGATCCAGTACGAGCCTGGGTTGACGACGCGCAGGACTGTCTTCGCGTAGTTGAATTCGTAGTCAAGGACAAGGGGCGAGCGCGGGCAGAGGAAGTTGATTCGCTCGCCGTCGCGGCCCATCTGCCAGGCATCTTCGGGGAAGGTCTGCTCGCCGGGCTTCGGCGTGCCGTCATGCGCCTCACCGTGGCCGAGCGTCAGCCCCTGCTGGTAGGAGGGGATGACGCCGATTTCATTGCATAGCGGACGGTAGGCGGCGAAGGTCGCGCATTCCTTCTCAAGCGCGGGGATTGTCTTGCGGGAGCCGGTCGCGAACCAGAACTCGTCGCATGCCCCCTGGTGGCGTCGGTGGCAGTCAACGAGCTGCCCGAAGAGGTCCGGACGCTCGTTGACTCCCATCGTGTGGCGGATTACAATGAAGGGCCAGTCATCCGCGCCGCCAAGCGGCTTTCCAGACTTGTCTTTCATCGCCGCAGGGCGGGTTAGTTGGCCACGATGTTGACAAGGCGGCCTGGGACGCAGACGACCTTGCGGACAGTCTTGCCTTCGATGGCCTCCTTGACCTTGGCGTCGGCCAGGGCGGCGGCTTCGAGAGCCGCCGCGTCCGCATTGGCCGGCACCTTGATGCGAGACTTCGGCTTGCCAAGCACCTGCACGAGAATCTCAACCTCATCGACGGCGAGGAACTTCTCGTCGTATTTCGGCCAGGGCTCGTAGGCGAGCGTTTGGTCGTGGCCGAGATACTCCCAGAGCTCCTCGCAGACGTGCGGGGCGATCGGCGAAAGCAGCAGCACGAACTTTTCGGCGGCCTCGCGCGGGAGGTCCTTGCCCTCGCCGGCAAAGGCGTTCACGAAGATCATGAGCTGGCTGATCGCCGTGTTGATGTTAAGCGTCTCGAGGTCGTTCGTGACCTTCTTGATCGTCGCGTGGAGGACGCGGAGTTCGTCGGCCGTAGGCGCGCGGTCAACGATGGCCTGGTCCTTGACCATGCGGAAGGCGCGCTTGAGGAAGCGGAAGGCACCCTCGACGCCTGCGGCGCTCCAGGGCTTGCTGGCTTCGAGCGGGCCCATGAACATCTCGTAGAGGCGGAGCGTGTCAGCGCCGTATTTCTTCACGATGTCGCTCGGGTTCACGACGAACTTCGGGAAGCGCTTGCCCATCTTGATGCCGTTCTCGCCGAGGATCATCCCCTGGTGGACGAGCTTCTTGAAAGGCTCCTTGACTGGGCTGAGGCCCTTGTCGTAGAGATACCGGTTCCAGATGCGGGAATACATTAGGTGGCCGACGGCGTGCTCGGGGCCGCCGATGTAGAGATCGACGGGGAGCCAGTGCTTGAGGAGCTCGTAGTTCGCGAACTCCTTGTCGTTGTGCGGATCGACGTAGCGGAGGAAGTACCAGCTGGAGCCTGCGGAGCCGGGCATGGTCGAGGTCTCGCGGACACCCTTGACGCCGTTGCGGTCGTACTTCTTCCATTCGGTGGCGTTCTCAAGCGGCGCCTTGCCGCCCTGGCCCTTGTAGTCCTCGAGTTCGGGGAGGACGAGCGGAAGCTCATCGTCGGGCAGCGGGTAGATCTTGCCGTCTTCGGTGTGGACCACGGGCACAGGCTCGCCCCAGTAGCGCTGGCGCGCGAAGATCCATTCGCGGAAGTGGTAGTTCACGGTGCGCTTCGCGACGCCCATCTTCTCGAGCTTCGCCGTGATGGCCTCCTTCGCCTCCTCGACGGTGAGGCCGGTGAACTCCTCGGAGTTGATGAGCTTGCAGCCCTTTCCGAGGTAGTCCTGCTTCTCGAATGCGTGCTGGGAGACGTCCGCGCCGTCGATGACCTGGATCATCGGGATGTTGTGGGCGACGGCGTATTCGAA
>JAEEGL015030309.1_pt1 | contig 41614 bp, 37 predicted proteins | sample 9134231 | NCBI WGS metagenome assembly JAEEGL01 (sample SAMN16246548, study PRJNA631951) | gut metagenome | biome: gut microbiome; feature: rumen; material: fiber-attached | host: Bos | place: Iran: Karaj | collected 2018-10
ACAAGATCCATCCTTCCGGCCTTAGCGCCTTCTGTTGCCATACCTGCCATCTTGTGGCAGACCAGGATGTCGTCGTCCTCATAAAGATAATCTTTGCTGTTAACCATTCATCATACCTTGAATCTGTAACCTACGCCCCAGATTGTCTCAATATACTGAGGATTGGATGTGTCATATTCGATCTTCTCACGGATCTTCTTGATGTGCACTGTTACTGTGGCAATGTCACCGATGGAATCCATGTTCCAGATCTTCCTAAAGAGCTCTTCCTTCGTGAACACGTGGTTAGGGTTCTCTGCAAGGAAAGTAAGGAGATCAAACTCCTTGGTGGTAAAGCTCTTTTCCTGATCATCAACATATACCCGTCTTGCGGTCTTGTCGATCTTAAGGCCTCTGATCTCAACATAGTCGTTGTTCTCATGTCCGGATCCCACAAGTCTTGAGTATCTTGCCATGTGAGCCTTTACACGGGCAACAAGCTCAGAAGGGCTGAACGGCTTTGTAATATAGTCATCTGCCCCAAGTCCAAGTCCGCGGATCTTGTCGATGTCATCCTTCTTGGCTGAAACCATAAGGATCGGAACATCTTTCTTTTCCCTAATGTGCTTGCACACCTCGAATCCATCCATTCCCGGAAGCATAAGATCGAGAATTATAAGATCGAACTCCTCTGCAAGCGCTGTGGCAAGTCCGGCATCTCCTGTGTTCTCAATTGCCACTTCGAAATCGCTAAGCTCAAGATAATCCTTCTCAAGGTCAGCAATCGCCTCTTCGTCCTCAACAATAAGTATTCTGCTCATACACCCTCTCTGCCTTTCTATGGATTATTGTGTTTCGTTGGCTACAGTTACTGTGTCCGAAGTATCTGCAAACTCTACATACTTACGAAGTACAAAGTGCATGCAGGTACCTTCCCCCTCATGGCTGGTAGCCCATATATATCCGCCATGATCTTCTATTATCTTTTTGACTATAGATAGTCCAATACCGCTTCCTCCCTGTTTGGAGTTGCGGGAAGAGTCTGTTCTGTAGAATCTGTCGAAGATATTTGGTATATCACTCTGGGCAATGCCCTTTCCATTGTCCTCTATCTCCACCCTGACAGAATCTATTTCATCAAGAAGCCTTATATCAATCTGGCCTGTTCCATCGTCGCGACCAAGATATTTGACGCTGTTGTTTACGATGTTGTTGATAACTCGCTTTATCTGCTCGGCATCTGCAACTATTACAGTATCAGGAGCTATGAGGTTTGAATAGTTGAGCTTTATGGATTTGCTCTCAAGATCGGCTCCGATTTCATCAATACAGTCTCCAAAATAATCCGCCACATTGATTTTCGTGAAATTATACGGAATTCGGTTGTTATCAATACTGGAATACAATGTAAGCTCATTAATAAGGTTGTTCATGTCATTAGCCTTGCTATTAATGATCTTAATGTATTTCATCTGCTTCTCAGGATTGTCCGCAACGCCTTCCAGAAGGCCCTGGGAATATCCCTTTATCGCAGTAATAGGTGTCTTTAAGTCGTGGGAGATATTGCTTATCAGCTCTTTGTTCTGCTTCTCCCTCTCGATCTTCTCATCGGCGGATTCCTTGAGCCTTAGTCTCATGTCCTCATAGTTGCGGTACATGGCTCCAATCTCGCCCTTTTCCTTCACATCTGTGGGAAGAACAAAATCAAAATTGCCGTCCTTGATGTGCTGCATCGCTATATTAAGCTGATTGATAGGTCTAAAAAAGCTTCTTCCCAGCCACATTGTAAGAAGCAGACTCGTTAGCAGCAGTATAAGGATAATGGCAATACTCATATAAATAATAAGGGAAGTGGTAAGTGCAGCCCGGATGCCCGAAATAAAATAAAGGCTACCCCTTGAACCATCTGAAAACAAAAAATCTATCTGTCTAACAAGGTGCTTGGACGAGGTGTAATATACACCCTCGATACCATTGCCGTAACCCGGAAGCTCTCCAATAACTGCTTTCGCCCTGTCCCGGTTTGCAGCATAGTAAACATCCCTGCCCTTCTTGACTATAATAAAAGAGTACCTGGATGCAATCTTGGAATCCAGCTCCTCCAAAAAGGTCTCATTCTCCAGAATAAAGGGATTTGATAACATATTAATGGCGATTTCTTTCACCAGTTCATCAGTCATCTCAGAAAAAGTGCCACTTGGGTCTGACATCATACCATAGTCCACCGTTGATCTGAAGGATGGAACCTGCTGTTTATATGCCAAATACTGGCCAAAAGCCAGATACGAACCTAGTGCAAGAATCAGAGGAATGACAACAATCGCCAAGGACGTAATTAAGAGTTTAGTACGAAATCTCATTGTGTCCCCCCTAAACCATAATTAAGTATAACATATTTTCGTAAACTTAAGACATTTTTTATTCTTCTTTTGCCCGATATTGCTTGATAAGCTAAGTTGCATCTGCTACACTTCAATTTGATTTAAGGTTTTTATACTTATGTAAATGGAGGCCATAAAATGATCAATTGGAACAATCTTGATACTCTTAATTCTTTTAAGGAACTATCTAAGGTAACTAAGGTTAATCTTCCCGAGGTTATGTCAGGGGAGAGCGGCGCGGAAAGGGTAAAGAAATACTCAGTGCCCATGGCTGCCGGCCTTTCCTTTAACTACGCAGCAAAAGAGATCGACGATGCAATTCTTGATGCTTTAAAAAAGCTTGCCAATGAGGCTCAGCTTTCTGAGAAGTTCGAAGCTCTTTACAACGGCGAGGTCATAAATACCGGCGAAAAGCGTCTTGTTCTTCATCAGCTCACAAGAGGCCAGCTCGGTGACAAGGTAGTTGCTGATGACGTTGATAAGAGAGAATTTTATGTAAAGGAACAGAACAGGATTGCCGATTTTGCAAATAAAGTTCACTCAGGTGAAATTACAAATGAAAAGGGCGAGAAATTCACAACTGTTGTTCAGATAGGAATCGGCGGCTCAGACCTTGGCCCAAGAGCTATGTACCTTGCTCTTGAGAATTGGGCTCACAGAACCGGTAACTTTAAGATGGAAGCCAAATTCATCAGTAATGTAGACCCTGATGACGCTTCTGCAGTACTCAATCAGGTTGATGCTGCTCATTCAATCTTTATCCTTGTTTCCAAATCAGGCACAACACTTGAGACACTCACAAATGAGTCCTTTGTTATAAACGCACTTAAGGCTGCAGGTCTTGATGCTTCCAAGCACATGATAGCAGTTACATCACAGACATCACCTCTTGCAAAGAGCGATAATTACCTTGAAGCTTTCTTCATGGATGACTACATCGGCGGACGTTATTCATCAACATCAGGCGTTGGCGGAGCAGTTCTTTCCCTGGCCTTTGGCCCTTCAGTATTTGCTGACTTCCTTGACGGCGCAGCAGCTGAAGATAAGCTTGCAGCAGAAAAAGACCTTTTGAAGAACCCCGCTATGCTGGATGCTCTTATCGGTGTATATGAGAGGAACATCCTTGGCTACGACAGCACAGCAGTTCTTCCTTACTCTCAGGGACTTAGCCGTTTCCCTGCACACCTTCAGCAGCTTGACATGGAGTCAAACGGAAAGAGCGTAAACCGCTTCGGAGAGCCTATTGACTACGTAACAGGTCCTGTAATCTTCGGAGAGCCAGGAACTAACGGACAGCACTCCTTCTATCAGCTCCTTCACCAGGGCACAGACATCATTCCTCTTCAGTTCATCGGCTTTAGAAACAGCCAGCTCAGGAACGATGTTGACATCCAGGGAAGCACAAGCCAGCAGAAGCTTTCAGCTAACGTTGCAGCACAGATTGTTGCCTTTGCCTGCGGCAAGAAGGATGAGAATCTCAACAAGAACTTTAAGGGCGGACGTCCTTCAAGCATCATCATCGGCGATGAGCTTGATCCAAAGTCCCTTGGCGCTCTCCTTTCTCACTTCGAGAACAAGGTAATGTTCCAGGGCTTTGTATGGAACATCAACAGCTTCGATCAGGAAGGTGTTCAGCTTGGTAAGGTTCTTGCCAAGAAAGTACTTGCACACGACACAGACGGAGCACTTGCAGAGTACAGCAAGCTCCTTAATATCTGATAAGATTACATAGTAAAAGAGCTATGAAGTTTGCCGGTAATGATGTGACCGGGCTTCATAGCTCTTTTTAATTGTAATTTAATCCTTTATAGGTTTACAGCGACTTAAGCAGTTCCATCGTTGCGGCTGCGCAGTCGTTGGCAGCTTTCTTTTCAAATACCGGATAATCAACAATGTCGCTACCATCAGCCTTGTCGGAAATCGCTCTTATGATGATGAAAGGAATCTTGTTAAGATAGCATGCCTGCGCAATGGCAGCTCCTTCCATCTCTGCGCACATACCGCCAAAATCTTTTATAATGGATGCCTTAACTTCCTGACTACTTATGAACTGATCTCCGCTGCATACACGGCCCTCGAAAATTCCAAGGTCAGGGGCTGCACTTTTAATTGCAGCTTTTGCCTTTTCACGAAGGGTTTCATCTGCAACAAAAGAGGCTGTGCCCAGCTGTGGAACCTCACCTTTCTGATAACCAAAGACTGTTACATCAACATCATGATAAACAGCATCAGTTGAAAGCACTATATCACCTATGTTGATCCTTGCATCCAGTGATCCGGCTGCTCCTGTATTGATAACGTGAGTAACCTCAAATTCATCCACGAGGATCTGAACACAGATACCGGCATTTACCTTGGCTATTCCGCTTTTTACAACTACTACTTCTGTATTTCCTATGCTTCCCTCAAAGAAATCCATGGAAGCTTTTTTCACAGTTCTTTTAATACTCATCTCGGCCTTAAGAGATTCAACTTCTATCTCCATGGCGCCAATAATTCCAACTTTCATCTGTATGCTCCTATTATGAATCGAAGAACTGACGTCCGTCATCTGTTACAAGTCGGTCTGTCTTTGGATACTCAAATATTGCCTGGTCGTTTGCATGATCTTCAAGGTACTGGGCATGTCTCTCTGCGTACCACTTGGCAAGCCAGAGGTTGTGCATCAGATAATTGCCACAATTCTCCTCATTTGATCCGGGAACGGAATCGGCATCTGCTACGGATTTAAATGCTCTTAAAAGAAGATCGTGAACTTCCTTTGGAGCACGACCGCCCTTGAGGATAAGATAAAAACCTGTAAGACATCCCATAGGTCCCCAGTATATTACTTCATCTTTCCAGTCAGGGTCATTTCTAAGGAATGTAGCGATGAGGTGCTCGAGGGTATGCATTGCTGCCACATCAACTGCAGGCTCTTTATTTGGTCTAGTTACCCTGACGTCATAAGTTGTGATAACATTATCCCCAACCTGATCCTGTCTGCTGATGAAAATTCCCGGAATGATCTGTGTGTGATCAACAGAAAAACTTGGTATTAAATCCATTTTATACTCTCCTTTTAATCTCTTGATGTGCGATGAAATACATCGTAGGAGTCCTTAAGGTACCCCTGAATGTTCTCGTAGTCCCTGTTGGCGATGGCCGTATACATGGTATCAACGATGAACAGCTGTGCAAATCTTGAACTTGTTATTCCGCTCTTTTTGTCTATCTCGGGAGATGTAGCAAAAAGAACATGGTCGCATCCTGTTGTGAGTGCGTTGTTTCCAAGCTTTGTAACTGCTATTGTAACAGCTTCCCTGGCTTTTGCAATATCAAAAAGCTGCATGATCTCAGTGTTTTTGGCATTATCTGAGAAAAAGATCGCAACGTCGTCAGGACCAATCTGGGATACTGTCATAAGGTTCATATGATGATCCTGGTTAAAAACAACATTGTAATGGATCCTAAGAAGCTTACAGTATAAGTCATATGCTGCCACGCTTGCTGTTCCTACGCCAAAGATCTGTATCTGCTTAGCTGCGACAATTGAAGTAACAGCATCACTAAACGCCTCTGCAGCAAAAAGTCTGTACGTTGTCTGTATTGCCTGAACACTTGTGGCACAGATGTTATCTGCTATTGATTGCAGGGATGTATACTCGTTGACATCCTTAAACGCAATTTTTGGAGCACCGGGTCCTGATACATCAGCTCCTGTATTAGCCTCTGCATAGTAAGCGTTTTTCAGATCTTTAAGTCCGTTATAGCCGATTGCCTGGGCAAATCTGGTCCAGGCCGCCTGGGTGGTACCGGCCATTTCCGCAAGGTCTTTTATCGGATGTTTGAAAAGGGCATCCTTATGCGCAAGTACATAATCTGCAACAACTTTTTCCGATGCAGGAAGTATGTCGTAGTTTTCTTTTATCCTTTCACTTACGATATTCATGATGTAGCCTCCATACGATATTTTTACCCACTTATAAGTATATCTTATTTTAACAACAAGAATGAAACTTAATTTCAAACATTTGCTAAGCTCTTTATTAAATTATTATAAAATTGAGAGTATTTTGTGTCGGTTTGTGGTATTCTGAAAGAACCATAGTGTACGTATTTTTATACATAACATAAGGCACAGGAAAGGAGATTTCTACTATGAAATGGGTATGTCAGGTATGTGGTTACATTCATGAAGGCGATCAGCCTCCGGAGTTTTGTCCAAAGTGTAAAGCTCCTGCTGAGAAGTTCACTAAGCAAGAAGGCGATAAAGTATGGGCATGCGAGCACGTATTAGGTGTTGCAAGCAGCGCTCCTGAAGAGATTAAACAGGGCCTTAGAGAGATGTTTACCGGCGAATGCACAGAAGTTGGCATGTATCTTGCTATGGCACGTGTTGCAATCAGAGAGGGCTATCCTGAGATCGGTGCTTTCTATGAAAAGGCTGCCTGGGAAGAAGCAGAGCATGCTGCTCACTTCGCAGAACTCCTCGGAGAAGAGCTTACCGATTCTACCAAGAAGAATCTTGAACTTCGTGCTGAAGCAGAATACGGCGCAACACAGGGCCGTGCTGATCTTGCAAAGAAAGCAAAAGAGCTCAACCTTGATGCCATCCATGATGCTGTTCATGAAATCGGACGTGATGAGGCCAGACATGGAAAGGCATTTGCAGGTCTTTTAAAGAGATACTTTGGATAAAGAGTCACCCTTGTTAATTAAGTCCTAAATATAACACACCTTCTGTGAGACTATTTTATCATCAGAATTCACAGGAGGTGTTTTATTATGGATGCAGCATATACAGCTTATAGGGAACTTAAGATTGAAGAGAACAGAAAAAAGAGACTTAGGATTGTCAGAAGACAGCGCATTGCCCTTGGAATTGCCATTGCACTTATCGCATTTCTTTTTGCTTTCCTTGGATTTAAGATGAACCTTCAGGCTCATTCAGAAGAAGGAAGGTATAAATACTACTCTAAAATAACAGTGCACAGCGGTGAAAACCTTACGAGTCTGTCACAGAAATATATTTCCGATGAATACAAAAACGCAGACTCCTATATAAAAGAAGTCTGCGCAATAAACAATTTGGATGAAGACGGAACAATCTATGCAGGGGAAAGCCTAATTGTTCCCTACTATTCAGATGAATACAAATAAATCCATTTTGAAATAATCAGCGCTTGTGAGCCTCTATCTCATCATTGATGATCTTAACAATAGTGTTGGTAGCACTATGAAGATTACTCTTGCTCATAGCCTCAACGTATTTATCCTTTTCCCTGTTGAGCTGCTCGATTGTCTCTAAGAGAATATCCTCATCAAGGTCATCATTGTCAATAACCATAGAGAAACCCTGCTGCTCGAAACTCCTGGCATTTAACATCTGATCGCCTCTGCTTGATTTTGTGGAAAGAGGGATCAGGATATTTGGCTTTTTAAGGGCCAAAAGCTCACAAATTGAATTTGCGCCGGCTCTGGAAACCACAATATCCGCCATGGCAAAGATATCTTTAAGCTCGTTCTTAACATACTCAAACTGCTTGTATCCTGGAACTGTAAGCTTTAAATTGTCCATCTTATCATTGCCACAGATATGAACAACATTGAAGTGTGGAAGAAGTCTTGGGAGAGCATAGCGCACAGTCTCATTAACTGACTGGGCACCCAGGCTTCCACCTATAACCATAAGCACAGGCTTCTCATCATCAAAGCCGCACAGCTCTTTTCCTGCTTCTTTTGATCCCATACCAAGCTCTTCTCTTATGGGAGTTCCGGTAAGAACTGCCTTGTCTGCCGGGAGAAGTCTCATTGTCTCCGGGAAGTTACAGCATATCTTGCTTGCGCCGCTCATACTGAGCTTGTTGGCAAGACCCGGAGTCATATCAGATTCATGTACAATATAAGGAATCTTTAAAAGTCCTGCTGCCCTTACGACAGGCACGCTGACAAATCCGCCTTTAGAAAAGACAATGTCAGGCTGAATCTTTTTAAGGAGCTTCCTTGCCTCTGACATTCCCTTAAGAACTCTGAAAGGATCTGAAAAATTCTTTGGATCAAAGTATCTTCTGAGCTTACCTGTTGCAATTCCAAAGTATGGAATGTTGTAATCCTCGATAAGCTTCTTCTCAATTCCTTCATAGGAACCGATATAATATATCTCAAAACCCGCCTTCTTAAGCGCAGGGATAAGTGCAATATTAGGTGTAACATGTCCTGCACTTCCTCCGCCTGTAAGTACGATTTTCTTAGTTGGTCTTTCGCTCACGACTTGTACCTTCTTAGTAAAATTGTGTGTCTGCAGTATAGTATATCATTTTTTAAGGCTCGTAAAAAGTCATTCTTCCGTAGCCTCGTAATTAAGAAGATCCTGCTCTTCATAGGGAATGATATACTCATTTACTACATCATCAGTAAAGTCCTTAAGGCCGTCAAGGATTTCCTCATAATTTTCCAAAGTCATCTCATATTCCCCGGCTATAATCTGATCAAGCATAAGCTTGTTTATCTCAGGAGAGAAATGGATGGTATCCATGTAGTTATCCAGATTAGTTGTAACTTCCGGCTCATTCTGGAAGCAGAATATCCTCACATTGTCGTATGAAAGAAGTGCTTTCGTCATCTCTTTTTCGCAGTAAATAATCGCATCCCGCTCGCCTCCGCGATAGCTCATATCCCACCAGAGCATTGAATATGGCGGATAAAAGAATATGAACTGCGTATCCGGATGGGCTTCAACCTGACTTGTCAAAAGAGCTATGTTCGCATTAAGGTTCTCCTGATACACATTCTCCGGAAGCATCTCTTTTGTCTGCTCCTGCCTGAAATACAGTCCCAGAGCCATCTCAGATCCAAAGCTCTTCCACTTTGCCCAGTTATAGGAGAGGTTCTCATCATAGTCTCCTAAAAATGAACTGGCCACCTCATAGGGAATCTTCTCAAAAAGAACGTCTTTGTTGAACAGGTACTGAATATCGTTGAATGGATTCTTATCATACAGATACATCGGACATCCAGTCGATTCATAAGTCGTTACTGCCTCACCGTAAAGGGATGAGGGGTCAATATTGTAAAAGACATATTTGATGTCATGTTTCTCATAAGCGACATCCATAAGGTAGCAAAGATCTGCTGTTGCACCATAGCTTCTTATGGCCTTTATGGATTTGACGCCGTAAGCCTCATCGTACCAGGAGTTGTCGTTATTCTCCATTACAGAAGATCCTACCAAAAGTGCGTCATAGTCAAAGTTGCGCAAGGTTCCCACACACTGATATTCCTTGTCATTTAGAACCGCCTTCATCCCAAACCACGGTTTGTGGTAGTGATAAAAGGGGTCAAAGACATATACCACAAGCCCAATAAGAGCTAGCAGTATCAGTATGACTGCAACCAGCCTCTTTATGAATTTTCCTGAGTTCATTTTATCTGACATAAACTATTATCGTGATTACCTTTAACTCAATACTGGAAGTAAATAAATGTGCTGACATTTGAAAGCGAGATAAATGACCATGCAAAAACAATAGCAAGTCCCACCACTGTTTTCATGTTAAACTTTGCTTCTTCCACCATCTCCTGCGTATTCTTTCTTGTCATAATAAATCCGCTGACAACAAGCATTATGATGAGTGTTACCATGTAAACTATATTGTCTCCGCCCTCAATACCCAACTGGGAAAAGAGCTGTCTTGGAATATAGTTCTCTGCAATAACCATCTGGGATGCTGTCCTGTACAAGAATCCCGGATATGTCCAGAAGAAAAATCTCTTAAACATCTGGATTGCATATGTCATATCCTGAGATCTGAAAAATACCAAAGATACGACAAACATAAAGAATGTAAGAGCATTACCAACAGCCCTTGGAACCATCAATAATGGTTTTTCCCTAAGGAGATATCTGCGTTTTTTATTTCCCTGCTCACTGTCGTCTTTTGACTTAACACCAACAATTCCAAGATCGTCCCATACAACAAGAAGCCCCTGCATAAGACCCCAGCATATATAGGTCCATCCGGCTCCATGCCACAGTCCACTAAGTACAAATACTATAAGCACATTTATGACCGTGCGGAGCTTACCTTTTCTGCTTCCGCCAAGGGGAATATAAACATACTTGATAAAGAATCTCGACAAAGTCATATGCCATCTCTGCCATAGCTCTTTTGCCGTAGAAGCCTTATATGGTGAATTGAAGTTAACAGGGAGCTTAAAGCCAAGCATCATGCTGACTCCGCTTGCCATGTCACAGTAACCTGAAAAGTCCAGATAAATCTGAAATGCGTAAGCAAGCATAACTGCTATTATCGTCAGGGTATCCATGTAGTATGTATAGTGAAAACCATAGTTTACAGAAAGGGCCAGAGTGTCTGCAAGTATCACCTTCTTGCCAAGTCCAATGATAAATGACATAACACCCTTTGCGAAAGTATCTGTATCAAGGCGTCTAAGCGAATTGTCCGTAAACTGATCTATCATTTCTTTGTGGAAAGCAATAGGTCCCTGAATCAGCTTTGGAAAGTAAACTGTATAAAGAACATACTGAAAAAACGGGTAATGTGGTGCATCGCCACTTCCTCTGTCCACAATAAAAGATATCTGGCCAAAGGTAAAAAAGCTGATTCCTATAGGCATCAGTATCTCTTTTGCCGAAAGGGACGCTCCCGTAAGAACATTTACATTATCTACGAAAAATCCAAGATATTTAAAGTAAAAGAGAAGGGATAAGTTGAATAAAACACCTATAACTCTAAGAGCATTTCTGGACCCTGGCATCTTTTCCATAAACATGCTAAGACCATAGTTTACAAATATGCTAAGAATGAGTATCAAAAGAAAAGATACCCCAAAGGAATAATAAAAATATAGCGACATTGCGATGAGAAATATATCAGCAATCTCATAGCGCTCTGTCTTATTTATAAGATGCCATCCCACAAGGAGAATTGGCAAAAAAATCAGTATAAATGTAAAGGAATTAAAACCCATCCGTTATCTCCATGATTAAACGTAAAAAGAGTATATCACACTTTATTAAGAATGTGTAAACACCGCCCATAATCAAAAAAAAATGTTATGATATATCTATCCTTTTTTGGAAGATTGGAGGCTTTATGAAGAAGAAAAATACTTTACTTAAACTCTCTATTTTTACCGCTTTTTTTGGAGGGATTTATGCCTTCAGCGATTATTTCTACAAAATTTCTTCAGTTCCACACCAGCATGAAGACGGGGATACAGACTTCGACCCTTCAATAACCCAGGGCAGATTATTTGTGAGAAATCATCCGGACAGAAAAGACATTGTCATCGACAGTCTTGACGGAACCAAACTTCACGCATGCTATATACCGGCAAAAAATGATTCTCACGACTATGTTATCCTTATACATGGAATATGGGATACTCACGAATCCAATGGCATATATGCAAAACATTATCTGGAAAATGGAATAAACTGTCTGCTCCCGGATCTTAGAGGATTTGGACTTAGCGAAGGTGAATACATCGGCTACGGCTATGATGACAGACTTGATATAAAAGCCTGGATATACCATATCATCAAAAAGGATCCTAATGCGAGGATTATTCTTCACGGAATGAGTATGGGCGCCGCTACTACTCTTATAACCACTGGGGAGACTCTCCCTGATCAGGTTAAGTGTGCAATATCTGACAGCTCCTACTCTACTTTAAGAGAGCAGTTTGCCGCATCCTATAAGAGTTTTAAAGGCTCATTTGTTCCAATTCCAATTGCACTTGCTATTTCAAGAATATCAATCCGCATAAGAGCCGGCTATGATATCAATGCTGTTAGGCCTATTGATGCTGTCAAGCGTTCAAAGACCCCAACACTGTTTATCCACGGAGATAACGACACCTTTATCGATCCTCACATGTGCAACAGGCTTTATGAAGCAGCCGAGTGTCCAAAGCAGTATTGCATGATCCTTGGCGCAAGACATATAGAAAGCGTGGTAAAAGACCCTGTGAACTACTGGAACAAAGTTGACTCTTTTGTAAACAAGTATCTTTCCTGAATATAATAAAACCTTCCCTTAGCTGGGAAGGTTTTTTGTTTATTTTATGATCAGTCCAACAGGACAGTGGTCAGATCCAAGAGCGTCTGCATATATTTTTGCATCTTCAATCTTAGGCAAAAGACTTTCTGACACCACAAAGTAGTCTATGCGCCACCCTGCATTTTTGGCCCTTGCCTGGAATCTGTATGACCACCAGGAATATGCTCCCTCAAGATCAGGATAGAAATGTCTGAAGGTATCTACAAGTCCCGAGGAGACCACAATGTCAAACTTAGCTCTCTCCTCATCTGTAAATCCCGCATGTCCTCTGTTTGTCTTAGGATTTTTAAGGTCTATTTCCTTGTGGGCAACATTAAGATCTCCGCAGTAAATAACAGGTTTCTTTTCTTCCAACTTCTTGATATAGGCAAGAAAATCATCTTCCCATACCTGACGGTATTCAAGTCTTGAGAGATCCTCTTTAGCATTAGGTACATAGACTGTAACAAGGTAATAGTCAGGATACTCTGCCGTTATAACTCTTCCCTCGTGGTCATGCTCCTCTATACCAAGGCCATAACTAACAGATAAAGGCTTTTCTTTTGTAAAAATCGCAGTGCCTGAATATCCCTTTTTCTCTGCGTAGTTCCAGTATTCTTCATACCCCGGAAGATCCATTTCAATCTGACCTTCAGAGAGCTTTGTCTCCTGAAGGCAGATCACATCCGGATTTTCCTTATCCATAAATTCCTGAAAGCATCCCTTTGAAACACATGCCCTAAGTCCGTTTACATTCCATGAAACCAGCTTTTTGCTCATAATATCACATGTTTCCTCTTATTCTCTGAAGGTTTTCATCGGTTTCTTTTAGCATTTCACGAAGAGAAAGATTCTCTTCATATCCAAATTCACATATGGAATACTGAAGGTGATTAATATATCTGCTTGATTCTGAGAGAAGCTTAGCATTCTGATCAGACATCTGTTCGCGAAGGCTTTCAGCCTTACCCTCTCCATCTGCAATGACTATTACAGCAAACTCATCTCCTCTGATGCGTCCGTATATTCCATCGCTAAAGACATTATCTAAAATCTGAGAAATTCTCCTAACTGCCCTGTCTCCTTCCTCATGGCCATACATATCATTTATACTCTTAAGGGAATCCATATGTATGTAGGCAACAAGGGCACACTTACCCGGAGCAAACCTCTCTTTTAGAAGATCATAAGCCTTTGCAAAGAATCCTCGTCTGTTAAGGCCTCCCGTTAAATAGTCCTGATCTCCGATGTGATCTAAAACAGAGTCATCTCTTGCAAGTTCTTCCTGAACTTCATAGAGCTCCTCTGTTGTTTTTATAAGCTCTTTTTCCAAATATGAAAGCCTTGAAACTCCTGTAATAAGACTGATTACACTGTCATAATAATTATCTATCAGGATAATTGGAGAAAACTCGTTAATCATAAGTCCAAGCTGATATTCTCCAACATAAAGACATCCCATGATAAATGTACCGGTATTGCCATTTGTAAGAGTCGTTACAATCTTATCCGTTGCAATAGATATATTGCTGTCGCCGGAATTTATCTCTTTTCCAAGAATCGCAGCGCTCTTAATGCTTATCTGGTCAGGTCTTTTCCATGGGTATTTAACTGTATTTCTTACTTTTGTATCAAACAGGAGTATTCCAAATGTCTTAACTCCATGACTTATAGACATTTTGGTGATAGTTGAAAAATCACCGTCTTCATCATACTTATTGCGGAGCATGATATTATTCATCATACAAAGAGCATTAATAGCTTCTGTCTCAGTACCTCTAACATAGTTAAACTGCTGAGATTTAGCTGCAGGAGGAAGTACCTGATTCTTGGCATAGAAAGCAGCATCGCATACAGCCTCATATCCAAGCTGTTCAAAATAGTCATTATCTGACTCTACCTGGTTGACACATTCAAAGCCTTCCTGTTCAGTTAAGGTTATAACAGGTATTCCTTCAAACTTTTTAAGAAATGCTTCCTTTTTAAGGATTGTGGTATTTGATCCTATCCTGTCCGCATCTATTATCAGAGCATCAAAGTCAGACCCTACAGCATAGTCAAACAGTGCAGAATTCTGATAATCATAGGTTTTATCTGAAGTATCAGAAGGCAGATATTTACCCGGCATTATGACAAGGGTTATCCCCTTGTCATTTGCAGCCTGGTTTGCGCCTACTATGATTCTTTTTACTTCCTGATCCTCTATCTCTGATATAAGCAGTCCGATGTTCATAAGCCCCTCATTTATTCTTCAGTGGATTCTTCAATATCATCGATATTGTCGATCTCTTTTTCGCCGTCAGATATCTTTTCCCTGACCTTGGCTATCTTGGCAACAGTAACTCCCTTGTCAAGATTGATCATCTTAACTCCGCTTGTTACTCTGCCATGAACTGAGATATCAGTCATACGCAGCTGTATTATGATTCCTGCATTTGTGATCATCATGATCTCGTTGTCATCATTTACTGCTTTTACTCCAACAACGCTTCCTGTCTTCTCAGTTATCTTGTAGCACTTAACGCCCTTTCCGCCTCTGAACTGATTGTGGAACTCTGAGAGGGTTGTTCTCTTTCCATAGCCGTTCTCGGAAACGATAAGAAGCGAATCACCCTGAGTATCTATCTGCATTCCAACTATCTCGTCAGTATCATCCAACATCATACCTCTTACACCGATAGATGATCTTCCTGTTGAACGAACGTCTGACTCATCAAAGTGGATGCACATTCCATTCTTTGTTACAAGGAAAATCTCTGAGTTCTTCTTTACTGTCTTTACTTCAATAAGCTCATCATCATCCCTTAAGTTAATAGCTACAAGACCGGTCTTTCTTACATTTGAGAAATCTGTAATAGGAGTCTTCTTTACAGTTCCCTTCTTGGTTACCATAAACAGAGACTTCTCCTCATCCTCGAATCCTGTAACAGGGATCATTGCTGATATCTTTTCCCCTGGTGAAAGCTGAAGAAGATTAACTATCGCCATTCCACGGGATGTCCTTGATGCCTCAGGAATCTGGTATGCCTTTAATCTGTATACTCTTCCTGTATTGGTAAAGAACATTACATAATTGTGGGTTGTGGTCATAAGGATATCTTCCACAAAGTCATTCTCTATGGTTGTGATTCCCTTGATTCCCTTTCCACCACGGTTCTGGGATTTAAAGTTATCAATCGACATTCTCTTGATATAACCAAGATCTGTCATTGCTATTACTGTATTTACATTAGGTATCAGATCTTCTGTGTCGATATCAGAATCGTCATGACCTATCTGTGACTTTCTGTCATCGCCATATTTATCTGAAATCTCAAGGATTTCAGTTCTTATAACACCAAGAAGTACTTTCTTATCTGCAAGGATAGCCTTTAATTCCTCGATTCTCTTAAGAAGTTCAGCGTGCTCCTGCTCAAGTTTGTCTCTTTCCAAACCTGTGAGAGTACGAAGTCTCATATCTACAATAGCCTGAGCCTGGACATCTGAAAGTCCAAAACGGCTCATTAACTGTTCCTTAGCTATTGCAACAGTCTCACTTCCTCTGATGATCCTTATTACTTCATCGATATTATCAAGGGCTATGAGCAATCCCTCTAATATGTGATTTCGCTCTTCGGCCTTGTTGAGGTCGTACCTGGTCCTTCTTGTTACTACCTCTTCCTGATGCTTGATATAATGTGTGAGCATTTCAGTGATGCTCATTACCTTAGGCTGGTTATTAACAAGAGCCAGCATTATGATTCCGAAAGAATCCTGCATCTGAGTATGCTTGAAAAGTTTGTTGAGCATGATGTTAGGGTTAACATCATTTCTTAGCTCGATAACAACTCGCATACCTTCTCTGTCTGACTCATCTCTAAGAGCTGTGATTCCCTCAAGCTTCTTGAGCTTAACAAGCTCGGCAATCTTGGCAATCATGTTTGCCTTATTAACAAGATATGGAAGCTCTGTTACAACAATGCGGTTCTTACCGCCCTGCATCGGCTCTATATCTGTAACGGCTCTTACAATTACCTTTCCTCTTCCGGTTCTGTATGCTTCCTCTGCACCTCTTGTACCAAGGATTATTCCTCCGGTTGGGAAATCAGGAGCTTTTATGATATCAAGAATCTCTTCAACCTCAGTTTCTCTGTCCTCGAGAACCTTATTGTCGATCATCTTTACAACTGCATTTATTACTTCTCTTAAGTTGTGAGGTGGTATGTTTGTTGCCATACCAACTGCAATACCTGTTGTTCCGTTTACAAGAAGGTTTGGATAACGGCTTGGAAGAACTACAGGCTCTTTTTCTGTCTCATCAAAGTTTGGAGTAAAGTCAACAGTATCTTTTCCGATGTCTGCTGTCATCTCCATGGAGATCTTGGTAAGACGAGCCTCTGTGTATCTCATGGCAGCTGCGCCATCTCCATCCACAGAACCAAAGTTTCCATGTCCGTCAACGAGGCAGTATCTCATTGACCATGGCTGAGCCATGTTAACCAAAGAACCATAAATAGAGCTGTCACCGTGAGGGTGATATTTACCCATGGTATCACCGACGATACGCGCACACTTACGGTGTGGCTTATCCGGACCATTGTTGAGCTCTATCATAGAGTAGAGTATTCTTCTTTGAACAGGCTTAAGACCATCTCTTACATCAGGAAGAGCACGGGAAGCTATTACACTCATGGCATAATCAATGTAATCCGCCTCCATGGTCTTCTGGAGATCAACTTCTTTTATTCTGTCGGTAGTTGTTTTATCAAAAACATCATCCGCCATTTCATTGTTATTGTTGTTGTTATTCTCGGCCATTTAATCGTCCTTCTTTTAAATATCCAAGTTCTTAACAAACTTAGCATTCTTTTCTATGAATTCTCTTCTTGGTTCTACCTTGTCACCCATAAGAGTAGTAAAGGTAACATCAATATCTGACTCTGATTCTTCATCAATATTGACTCTAAGAAGAACTCTTCTGTCAGGATCCATAGTTGTTTCCCAGAGCTGCTCGGGATCCATCTCACCAAGACCTTTGTATCTCTGGATCTTGTTATTCTGATCTCTGCCCACATCAGTAAGGATCTTATTTAGTTCCTCATCACTGTAGGCGTACCACACCTTTTTATTCTTCTCAAGCTTGTAAAGTGGTGGCTGAGCCAGATATACATGTCCTTCTTTAATAAGCTCAGGCATGAATCTGTAAAGGAACGTAAGCATAAGTGTAGCAATATGCGCACCATCTACGTCCGCATCAGTCATGATGATGATCTTGTCATAGCGAAGCTTGTTTATATCAAAGTCATCATGGATACCTGTTCCGAAGGCAGTTATCATGGACTTTATCTCATTGTTTCCATAGATTCTGTCTACCCTGGCCTTCTCTACATTAAGGATCTTACCTCTAAGTGGAAGGATAGCCTGTGTAGCACGACTTCTTGCTGTTTTAGCTGAACCACCTGCAGAATCTCCCTCAACGATAAAGATCTCACATTTTGATCTGTCTGTACTTGAGCAGTCAGCAAGTTTACCAGGAAGACCAAATCCATCAAGGGCAGATTTACGCCTTGTAAGATCTCTTGCCTTTCTTGCTGCATCTCTTGCACGCTGTGCAAGGATTGCCTTATCAAGTATCTGCTTGGCAACAGAAGGATTCTGTTCAAGGAAGTAAGTAAGCTGTTCTCCAACTACGCTTGCCACAGCTCCTCTTGCCTCAGAGTTTCCAAGCTTTTGTTTGGTCTGGCCTTCAAACTGAGGATCCTCTATCTTGACACTTATGATAGCAGTAAGACCTTCTCTGATATCCTCACCTGAAAGATTCTCCTCATTTTCCTTAAGCATCTTATTAGACCTTGCATAGTCATTGAAAGTCTTGGTAAGAGCTGCCTTAAATCCCTCTAGATGTGTTCCACCTTCAGGAGTGTTGATATTGTTAACAAATGTGTAGATACTCTCTGTATAAGAATCGTTATGCTGAAGTGAAACTTCAACAGCAACATTGTTCTTATTGCCCTCAAAGTACATGATATCAGGGTAAAGAGAAGTCTTGCTCTTATTGAGGTACTGAACAAACTCCTTTATTCCACCCTCATAGTGGAATGTCTGGCATACAGGATCTTCTCCCTCTTCCACTCTCATATCTGTAAGAGTTATGCGAAGACCCTTTGTAAGGAATGCCATCTCACGAAGTCTCTGCTTTAGGATATTGTAATCATAAACTGTTGTCTCTTTGAATATCAGAGCATCAGGCTTAAAGTATACTCTTGTTCCAGTTACTCCCTCTGGAGCAGTACCAACTTCCTTAAGAGAATAGCAAACCTTTCCTCTTTCGTATCTCTGCTGGTAAACTTTTCCATCTCTTGTAACCTGTACTTCCAGCCACTCGGACAGGGCATTAACAACAGAAGCACCAACACCGTGAAGACCACCTGATACTTTGTAACCTCCACCGCCGAATTTTCCGCCTGCATGAAGGATAGTAAATACAACTTCAACACCGGTAAGACCAGATTTATGGTTAACATCAACAGGAATACCACGGCCATTATCTTTGACAACAATGGTGTTATCCTCGTTTATGGTAACTTCGATATGATCACAAAAACCTGCAAGCGCTTCATCAACTGAGTTATCAACAATCTCATAAACCAGATGATGAAGACCCCTGCTAGCTGTTGTACCAATGTACATACCGGGTCTTTTTCTTACCGCTTCAAGTCCTTCAAGAATCTGGATTTGATCGGCTCCATACTGTACTTCTTCGTTAGCCATTCTTTACTCCTTAATTTTCGCTGCTTACTGAACCTTCTGTTACTTTAAACAGCTTATCTATTTCAAATCTGTTATTAACAAATTCATCAAGTCCGGTACATGTTATGATGGTCTGTATATCTCCAATAGTGTTCAGAAGATAATTCTGTCTGTTGCTGTCAAGCTCTGACAAAACATCATCCAAAAGAAGAACCGGATTATCTTTTTTTGATTTTTTTACAATTTCTATTTCTGATAACTTAAGAGATAAAGATGCTGTTCTTTGCTGTCCCTGAGAACCAAACTTTCTAATGTCGATTCCTTCAGCTTCTGAATTATCTCTTTTGACAACAAAAGAAAAATCATCCTTATGAGGACCTACTGTTGTCTGCTTGGCATATATATCTTTCTTTCTGGAGGAAGAAAGCTTTTTTTCAAATTCATCAAGTCCTACATTTGGCTCATAATAAACAGACAGAAGCTCTTTTCCTCCTGTAAGCTTCTCATGAATTGGACCAATTATTTCATTCAGTTCTTTGATGAACTTTTCCCTGGCTTTGATAATGACAGATCCGTACTCACACAGCTGTTTGTCCTGAACATCCAAAAGTACACTGTTTTCAGGTTTTTCGAACAGATCCTTAAGAACTTTGTTTCTTTCGACTACAAGCTTGTTGTACTTAGAAAGACTATTCAGATATATATGATCTAACTGACACAGCTCCATATCCATGAATCTGCGTCGCTCAGATGGGCCATTTTTTATTATTCCCAAATCCTCAGGTGAAAAGAAAACTACATTGAGTCTTCCTATAAGGTCAGATGCTCTCTTAACCTTCTGACCATCAATTGCAATTCCCTTGGATTTATTCTTGCGAAGGTGCATGTCTATCCGGTAAGAGGCCGCATCTTTTTCAAGAATTGTCCTGATGTGTGCCTCTTCTTTTCCGAATCTTATTATTTCTTTATCCTTGCTGCCCTTATGTGACTTGGTTGTTGCAGAAACAAATATAGCTTCCAGGATATTTGTCTTTCCCTGGGCATTGTCGCCATACAAAATATTGGTTCCGCTGCTAAAATCTATTTTCAGATTCTCATAGTTTCTGAAATCGGCCAGCTCTAATGATCTGATTATCATTTTTCTACTTTTACCTGCTTGCCTTCAAATTCAAAAATATCTCCATCGTAAAGTTTACGGCCTCTTCTTTCTTCTACTTCTCCGTTAACCTTTACTTTTCCGGCCTGAATATCCATTTTGGCATCTACCCCGGAGCCTTCAAGGCCGGCTTTTTTAAGAGCCTGACCAAGTTTTATAAACTCATCCTGTTCACGTAACTTAATTGTTTCCATTAAAAATCCTTTATTTAATCAACTGTAGTGAAATTAACCGGAAGTACAAGATATGTATATGTTGAATCCTTATCTCTTATAAAGCATGGAGCCTTAGGATTTACAAAATACATATCAATTGTTTCATTCTCAATTACTCTAAGTGCATCAATAAGGAATTTGGGATTGAAACCGATCATAAGATCTTTTCCCTGTTTCTCAATTGAGATTTCCTCATCCATGCTACCAATGGCAGAACTGATCTTTAGTTCCATTGTTGTGTCTGTAACAGACATTATTACAGGCTTCTTATCTCCTTCTTTTACAAGAAGAGTTGCTCTGTCAATACACTCCAAAAGCTCTTTTCTGTTGATGCTCATCTTGGTTTCGTAATCACTTGAGAGCATCTGATCAATGCTGAAGTACTCGCCTTCAATAAGTCTTGATACAACTGTAGTTCTATCAAACTCAAAAAGTACATGCTTATCAGTGAAAAAGATATTTACCTGCTTTTCAGTACTGTCACTAAGGATCTTGCTGATCTCTCCCAGAGTCTTACCTGGAACAATAACCTTTTTGTATGGATAATTGCCTGAAAGTTTAACTTTTCTTATGGAAATTCTGTGTCCATCGAGGGAAACAAGCTTAAGGTTGTCTGCATCTACCTCAAAAAGCTCTCCTCCCATCATCTTGTTGGCATCATTTTCTGCTATAGAAAAGATAGTTTGCTGAATAACACTTCTAAGAGTAAAGTGAGATACACTAACTCCATCAATCTTTTCAATGGATGGAAGGTAAGTGAAATCATCTCCCTTTCTGCCTATAAGATTAAACTTAGCCTTCTCACAGCTAATTGTTACCTTGTAGTTACTATCTGATTCAATAGTTACATCACTGTCAGGAAGCTTTCTTACAATATCTACGAAGATCTTGGCATCTATTGCTATAAATCCTCTCTCAATAATGTTTCCTTCTACTACAGTCTGTATACCAAGTTCCATATCGTTAGCTATGAACTTAATGATTCCTTCTGTAGCATCTACAAGGATGCATTCCAAAATGGACATTGTTGTCTTGGAAGGAACTGCCTTGGATACAATTTGTAGTCCACTAACGAGGTTTGATTTAGAGCATACGAATTTCATTTTAATAATTACTCCCTTCGACTCCCAATTTATAAAATAATTATTAATAAATAATAAAAACAGTATTAATAGATGTTGATAAGTGTAAAACCTATTCTATTATACAATTTAAAAGGCTTTTTTACAAATTTTTAGGTGTTGAAAACAAAAAAATTGATGTTGAAAATTAAAAAGTTATAAACAGGGCAAATTTTAGTAAAAAAGGGTGGAAAAAACTTATCCACCCTAATCAACATTTTATCCTCATTTAAATCACTAAATTTTTATAAAGTTTTCCACATTATGTGGTTTGATTGTTATTTAAATTGAGGGATTTAATTTTTTAACTATAACATCCAGGTTTCTGTTGAGATCATCATCGTAGGTTATAAGTGATTTTATCTTGTTGATACCGCTCATAACAGTAGTGTGATCTTTCTTTCCCAGGATCTTACCTATTTCTTCCAAAGATGCATCTGTGTGTTCTCTGCAAAGATACATTATGATCTGTCTTGGAAGAACGATTTCAGCATTTCTCTTTTTGGAAACAATGTCTTCTTTCTTTATTCCATATTGTTCACAAACTGTATCTATAATCAATGAAGGAGTTATAACTTTAGTCTTATCTGGATAGATAATATCCTTAAGTGCATCCTTGGCATTATCAAGTGTAATCTCAACATTGTAAAGTCTTGAGTGAGCAATGATCTTGGTGAGGGCTCCTTCAAGTTCTCTAATGTTTGACTTGATATTGGTTGCGACATAGTCCATTACATCGTCACCAATCTTACGACCGTAGTTCTCAGCATTCTTTCTAAGGATAGCAACTCTTGTTTCATAGTCAGGAGACTGGATGTCTGCAATAAGACCCATCTCGAACCTTGACCTAAGTCTTTCTTCAAGTGTTTCCATTTCCTTTGGCGGTTTATCAGATGAAAGGATTATCTGTTTGCCGGCTTGATGAAGAGCATTGAAGGTGTGGAAAAACTCTTCCTGTGTTGATTCCTTACCAATGATGAACTGAACGTCGTCGATCATAAGTACATCAACTGTCCTGTATTTCTCACGAAGCTTGGACATGTTCTCAGCTCGTCCGCTTCTGATTGATTCAATAACTTCATTGGTAAACTGCTCTGATGTAACATAAAGGACTTTGGCCTGTGGATTATGCTCAATGATGAAGTGACCAATTGAATGCATAAGGTGAGTCTTACCAAGTCCAGGTCCTCCGTAAAGGAAAAGAGGATTGTAAGCAATTCCCGGTGATTCTGCAACTGCCAAAGAAGCAGAATGTGCAAACTTATTGTTACTACCTACAACGAATGTATCAAATCTGTATCTTGGATTTAGATTAGCCTGTTCATAATTAATATAGGAAGAATCGTTGTTTTCAATTCCTTCATCAGATTCAATTTGAGTAGTTTCTTCATTATTAATAATATCTTGATTTAATACGAAATCTACAAAGACTTCTGTTTCAAGATATTCTGAAATTGTTACTTTAAGGAAATCTTTATAATGGCTATTAATATAGGAAAGAGTTAGTGGATTATTCTGAGTGATAAGAATAGTAACAGTATTTGTGGCTGTATCAAATCCATATACATCAAGGGGATAAATCCAGGTTCTGTAAGATACATCTGTAAGACCTGCTTCATTCTTGATCGTATTCTTTATTGACTCCCAATTTGATCTGATTTTTTCTGTGATTTCTTTAGAACTTTGCATATAAAACCCCAACAAGCATAAATTTAGACTTTTTCTATTTTATATTAAATGGGTTTAAATATCAAACTTCAGAAAATTGTGGAAAACTTTTTGTGATTTTTGAAAAAAGTAATGTCAAAAAAATCTTTGTGGAAAAATAGTTCTTTTTCCACTATAAACTATCTACCGTTATAAATAGTGTAAATACTGGGTTTTACAAAAATAACCACCAAAATAATGACAGGTTTATCCACAAAATAAAATAAAATTGTGGATATCTTTTTCAGAAAAATATTAATTCACAAGTTATCCACAAAATCAACATTTTGATGTGGATAATTATTTTTAATACCATATATTGGTTAAAGAATTTTAAAAAAAATATAAAAAAACAATAGGTGTCAAAAACCTTGGATTAATGGCTTGACCAAGCGGTTTTTATTTATTATAATTATAAAGATTTTTTCCACACAGGATGTAATCAGTTGATAATTGTGAGAAGTTTACTTCTCATTTAACAGACCTTTATAGGTTAGTTTGTTCAAGAAGGAGGTGTTTCCAGATATGAAGATGACATTTCAGCCTCATAAGCTCCAGAGAGCCAGAGTTCACGGCTTCAGAGCAAGAATGGCTTCAAAGGGTGGCAGAAAAGTTTTAGCTGCAAGAAGAGCTAAAGGAAGAAAGAGATTATCTGCATGATATTAAAGGTCACATTTATGTGGCCTTTTTTCATCGAAGTAAGGGATTAAAAAATGCTTTTTTCAGATTCAATGAAAAAGACAGAAGAATTCCGAAGATGTTATGAGAACGGAAAGAGCTATGCCAATAAGTATATAGTTCTATATGTGTGGAAAAATGGTGGTTCAAATAACAAAGTAGGAATATCTTGTAGTAAGAAAATAGGGAACAGTGTTGTAAGGCACAGATTTGCAAGACTTGTTCGAGAAGCTTACAGACTACATGAAGATATATTCAATAGTGGTTTGGATATAGTAGTCGTAGCCAGAGCCTGTGCAGGAGATGCCAGTTTTTTCGATGTTGAGGAATCTCTTTTAACCCTGGCAGGAAAGGCCCGCATAACAAAAAATGGCGGTATAGGATGAAGAAGATATTAATCTTTTTAATCAAATTTTATAGGAAGTATCTTTCTCCTTTAAAGAGAACAAAATGTCCATATATACCAACATGTTCACAGTATGGACTGGAAGCAATAGAAAAATATGGAGCTGTCAAAGGGGGATTATTGGCCATCTGGAGAATTTTAAGATGTAATCCTTTTTCCAGTGGAGGATACGATCCGGTTCCATAACCGATTAGGAGGTATGTTTTGAAGGGAGTATTACTTACCCAGGACCAGGGTAAAATTTTAGGACCTATAGCCAAGCTTTTAGGTTACCTTATGAATGCCATATTCAATGCACTTAATTCCATTGGCATTCCTAATACTGGTCTTGCAATTATTATCTTTACCATAGTTATTTACTTATGTCTTTTGCCACTTACTTACAAGCAGCAGAAGTTCTCCAAGCTTCAGGCTAAGATGAGTCCTGAACTTCAGGCTATTCAGGCTAAGTACAAGGGCAAAAAAGACAACGATTCAATGCTTGCAATGCAGCAGGAAACAAAAGAGGTTTATGCTAAGTACGGCGTTTCACAGACAGGTAGCTGTGTACAGCTTCTTATCCAGATGCCTATCCTCTTTGCTCTTTACAGAGTTATTAATGCAATTCCTGCTTACGTTACAATAGTAAAGAATGCATTTTCACCTCTTGTTGAAGATCTTATTGGAACAACAGGAGCAGCAGACTTCTTACAGAATCTTTCAAGTGCTACATATTATAAGAAGCAGTTTACAAGCGATGCATTTCTTGCCGGAGATTCTTCCGTTATAAAGAATACTTTTATTGATGTTCTCAACAAAGCATCAACAGCTGACTGGGCTGATCTTACTGCTCAGTTTCCGAATTTGACCAGTTCAATAGAGAATACACACGAAGCTCTTAAGAAATTCAACTATTTCCTTGGTCTTAACATAAGTGATACACCTATGTATATGATCAAGTCTGCATTTGCTGATAAGGCATTTCTGCTTCTTATTGGTGGACTTGCAGTTCCATTCCTTGCAGCTCTTACACAGTGGATTAATGTTAAGCTTATGCCTCAGCCTGCAAACCAGGGCAAGGTAGATCCCGATGATCCAACAGCACAGATGCAGCAGTCAATGAATACCATGAACCTCATGATGCCTCTTATGTCTGCATTTTTCTGCTTAAGTCTTCCAGCAGGTATGGGTATTTACTGGATTGCCGGTTCAGTTGTAAGATCAATCCAGCAGATATTTATCAACAGACACATTGATAAGATTGACATCGATGCAGAGATTGCCAAGAATACAGCTAAGTACAAAGAGAAGATGGAAAAAGCTAAGACTACTAAGCAGATGAGTCTTTATGCTAACATCAATACTAGAAATGACGATTTAAGCGGAAGCACTTCCAAGAGCCAGCTATCTGATTCTCAGAAGGAAGAGCAGAAGAAGAAAGCAGCAGATATTTATGCTAATGGCAATATCCGTAAGGATTCTCTTTTAGCAAAAGCCAATATGGTAAAAGACTTTAATGAGAAGAATAATAAGTAATCTTATTGGGAGGTTATACTACAATGGAATATAGAGAGTTTTCAGCTAAGAATCTTGATGATGCTATCACAGAAGCCTGTGAAGCACTCATGGTAACAAGTGACAGACTGGATTATGAAGTTGTTTCAAACGGTTCTTCAGGTTTTCTTGGAATTGCATCAAAGCCCGCTGTTATAAAGGCAAGGATCAAAGAGGAAACAAAAGAGGAAGAAGTTGTAAAGGAGCAGCCAAAAGCTGAGCCTAAGAAAGAAGAAGTAAAGAAAGAAATCAAGAAGGAAGAGAAGGCAGAAGAAAAGAAGGAAGAAGTTAAGCCTTCAAAGAAAGCTCACTCTGAAGTAAATGGTGATGAGCTTGTTGCAAAAGCAAATGCATTTCTTAAAGATGTGTTTGGTGCAATGAACATGGAAGTTAATTTAAACACCAGGTTTAATGCAGAAGAGAACATTCTTGATGTTGAACTTTCAGGAGAAGAGATGGGAGTTCTCATTGGTAAGAGAGGACAGACTCTTGATTCTCTTCAATATCTTATCTCACTTGTTGTAAACAGAGAGACAGAAGATTATATTCATGTTAAAGTTGATACAGAGAACTATCGTGAGAGAAGAAAGGCTACTCTTGAGAACCTTGCAAAGAATATTTCTATAAAGGTTAAGAAAACAAGACAGTCAGTTGCTCTTGAGCCAATGAATCCTTATGAGAGACGCATCATCCACTCAGCTCTGCAGAACGACAGATATGTTACAACTCACAGTGAAGGTGATGAGCCATTCAGAAGAGTAGTTGTTACTTTAAAGAAATAATCTTTGAAACAATAACCCCTCAGGACAAGTTCCTAAGGGGTTTATTTTTCATTATTTTCAGGTGAAACTATGGGTAACGTACTTAATAATTTTAACAATGACACAATCTGTGCTATTGCCACAGCTATGTCAGATGCCGGAATTGGAATAATAAGAGTAAGTGGAAGTAATGCTCTATCTATCTGTAACAAGATTTTTATGTCACCTAGAAAAGAGCGTGATCTTTATAAACATGAACCCAATACTATTAAGTATGGATATATTTGTGATGATGAAGAAAATATAATTGATGAAGTTATGATTTCTTTTATGAAAGCTCCACACAGTTATACAAGAGAGGATGTTATCGAAATTAATTCCCATGGTGGAATGCTTGTAATGAATGAGATTTTATCTCTTCTTTTAAATAAAGGTTGCAGACTTGCTGAACCAGGTGAGTTTACTAAAAGAGCTTTTCTTAATGGAAGGATTGATCTTACCAAAGCAGAAGCAGTAATGGATATAATTGCTGCACAGAATAAGTTTTCACTTGATAGTTCCAGAAAACAACTTCAGGGAAGTATTTTTAAAGAAGTAAAAAAACTAAGAGAAGATATTATATATCAGATGGCATATATTGAATCTGCCATTGATGATCCTGAAAACTATGATCTTACAGGATATGGAAAAGAGCTTAAAGAAAAAGTGTCTGTTATGACTAAAAAAATACAGTCGCTTTTAAAAACAGCTGATGAAGGTAAGATAAGAAAAGATGGAATAAAGACTGTTATTATTGGAAAGCCTAACGCAGGAAAGTCATCTCTTTTAAATGCGCTGTCCGGAAATGAGAGAGCGATTGTTACTGATATTGCCGGAACGACAAGAGATGTAATTGAGGAGACAGTTAAGCTTGATGATATCATCTTAAATCTTATAGATACTGCCGGCATAAGAGACACCGAAGATCTAATTGAGAAGATAGGTGTAGATAAGGCAAAAGAAAAAGTTCAGGAAGCAGACCTTTGTCTTTATATTATTGACTCAACCTCTGAGATTGATGATGAGGACAAAATGATCAGTTCTCTTTGTGCTGACAAAAAGACTATAGTTATATTAAATAAAAATGACCTGGCAGGGAATATTAAAATATCAAAAGATATCCTTCCTATGCTGTTTTCAGATGGTAAAGGTGATAATTTACCTGTTATAACAACTTCATTGTTGAATGGAGAGGGTTTGGACCTTCTAAAGCGCGCAATTACTGATCTTTTCTTTAATGGAGAGATAGCACCAAAGCAGGAAATCTACATTACAAACTTAAGACATAAGGAACTTTTATCAAAAACCTATGATAGTCTTATGCTTGTAATTGATAGTATTGATAAAGAACTTTCAGAAGATTTTTATACAGTTGATCTTTCAAATGCATATGCATTTCTTGGAGAGATAATCGGAGAAGAAGTAGGAGATGATCTGGCAGAAGAGATATTCTCAAAATTCTGCATGGGTAAATAATTTATGGTAGAGATAAGAGAAAAAATTGATGTTGCTATAATAGGTGCCGGTCATGCCGGATGTGAAGCTGCTCTTGCATGTAGTAGGCTCGGACTTGAGACAGTTGTCTTTACAATGAGCGCTGACAATATTGCTTTTATGCCATGCAATCCTCACATTGGCGGATCAAGTAAGGGACATCTTGTAAGAGAGATTGATGCACTTGGCGGAGAGATGGGTAAGGTAATTGATAAGACTTTCCTTCAGTCAAAGATGCTTAACACTTCAAAGGGTCCTGCAGTTCATTCACTCAGATGTCAGGCAGATAAGATGGAATACTCCAAAGCAATGAGAAAAGTTTTGGAAAACCAGGATCACCTTACAATCAAGCAGGCAGAAGTAACAGAGATTCTTTATGAGGATGTTCAAGACGACAAGTTATCACATGAAGGTTACACAAGACTCATAAAAGGCGTTAAGATATTTTCAGGTATTATTTATGAAGCCAAGGCTGTAATTATATGTACCGGAACATATTTAAAGAGTAGGTGCCTTACCGGTGAAGCAATTACTTACAGTGGTCCTAATGGTCTTTTACCATCTAACAATTTATCCCAGTCACTTTTAGATGCCGGTATCGAACTTAGAAGATTTAAGACAGGAACTCCTGCGAGAATGGATGGTAACTCAATAGACTATTCCAAGATGTCAGAACAGTTTGGAGATACACCTGTTATTCCATTTTCTTTTGATACAGATCCTGCAGATGTACAAAAGCCCCAGGTTTCATGTTACCTAACATACACTAATGAAAAAACACATGAAATTATAAGAGCCAATATAGACAGGTCACCAATTTATGCTGGAATCATTGAAGGTGTTGGACCAAGATACTGTCCTTCAATAGAAGATAAGGTTGTTAAGTTCCCTGATCATGACAGACACCAGGTATTTGTAGAGCCTGAAGGAACTTATACAAACGAGATGTATATTGATGGTATGAGTTCATCACTTCCGGAGGATGTTCAGCTTGCAATGTACAGAACTGTTCCGGGACTTGAGAACTGCAAGATTGTTAAAAGTGCATATGCTATTGAATATGATTGCCTTTGTCCCGGTCAGCTCCATCCTACTTTAGAAATCAAGAATATAAGAGGACTTTTCTGTGCTGGACAGTTTAATGGTAGCAGTGGTTATGAAGAAGCAGCGGCTCAGGGTCTTTATGCCGGAATAAATGCATCAATGCAGATTCTTGGAAAAGAGTATCTGACAATCGACAGGTCTGAAGGATATATCGGAGTTCTTGTAGATGATCTTGTTACTAAAGAGAACCTTGAACCTTACAGAATGATGACTTCACGTGCAGAATATCGTCTGTTACTTAGACAGGACAATGCTGATATAAGACTTAGAGGTAAGGGACATGAAGTTGGTCTTATCTCTGATGATAAATATGAAAAGCTTCAAAAGAAAATAGTTCTCATAGATGAAGAAGTTAAAAGAATGAAGGAGACAATAGTAGGTGCGAATGCTTCTATTCAAAAGTTCATGGAAGAACATGGAAGTTCTCCTTTAAAAACAGCGACTTCTTTAGCTGAACTTATATGCAGGCCTGAGTTCGATTATTTTAATTTGTCTGAAATTGATCCCAATAGAAAAGAGCTTCCTGAAGATGTAATTGAACAGGTAGAAATCACAATAAGATATGAGGGTTACATTAACAGACAACAAAAACAAGTAGAACAATATAAGAAACTTGAAAAGAAATTAATACCAGCTGATATTGATTATGATGATGTGTCTAGTCTTCGTTTGGAAGCAAGGCAGAAACTTAAAAAGTTCAGACCTGTTAATATTGGACAAGCTTCCAGAATAGGTGGAGTTAATCCGGCTGATATTTCAGTACTTATAATTTATCTTGATTCTCTATATAGAGGTAAGAACAATGACTAAAGATTACAGTCAGATGATTAAGGATTTTTCTACTTTAGGAATAAATCTTTCAGATAAGCAACTACAACAGTTTGATGATTACTATAACCTTCTTATTAAATGGAATGAGGTTATGAATCTTACAGCAATTACAGAATTTAATGATGTATGTAAGCTTCACTTTGTTGATAGTATTTCCAGTAGTAAGTATTTTGATTTTAGCAGAGATAATCTATCACTTATAGATATTGGTACCGGAGCTGGTTTTCCAGGAATTCCACTAAAGATTGTTTTTCCTGATCTAAATGTTACGCTCCTTGATTCACTTAATAAAAGACTTAAGTTTTTGAATGAAGTTATTGATACTTTAGGTCTAAATGAAACTGGATCCATAGAAACATTACATGGAAGGGCAGAAGATTATTGTATTGCTAAAGACGGTTCGCTTCGTGAGTCATTTGATGTTGTTGTATCCAGAGCTGTAGCAAATATGTCTACATTATCTGAGTATTGTCTTCCATATGTTAAGGTTGGTGGATCATTCATTGCTTATAAAAGTGAGAAAGCTCAGGACGAATTAAAGAATGCGAAAGGTGCAATACATTTACTCGGAGGTAAACTTTTATCCACAGAAGAATTTCTTTTACCTGACTCCGATGTAAGCAGAACAATATGTATAGTAGAGAAGAAAGATAACACTTCAAAAAAATATCCACGTAAAGCAGGGGTGCCATCTAAGCAACCACTCAGTTAACCACTAATACTTGATTTGTATGAATAAAAGTTTCACGTGAAACATATCAATTCATTAGAATTGAAATTACAAAAAATTGTTTCACGTGAAACATTTTTATACTAGATATTGTGTTTGTTTCATGTGAAACATAATATAGTTTGAATAATTGTTTAATTGTAGTGAACAATTTGAGGTACAAGATATTGTTTAATACCAAAAAGTTACGTTGATATTCTCTATAAATAGTAAATTGTGTTACAATCATTATAGCGTTTTGAAAAAGGTGGAGGAAAAATGGGAAGAGTTATTGCAATTGCAAACCAAAAGGGTGGTGTAGGAAAAACCACTACATCAATTAACTTATCTGCTGCTTTAGGAGAACAAGGAAAAAAAGTCCTTGTTATTGATACAGATCCCCAGGGCAATACCACAAGTGGACTTGGAGTAGATAAGAACGAAGTAGAAAACACAATCTATGAGTTACTAATAGGTGAGATAACAACGGACGAAGCTATAACTAAAGCTGTTACCAAGAATGTTGATATCATACCTTCTAATGTAAATCTTGCTGCGGTGGAGATAGAACTTATTGATGCCGAAGATAAAGAGTTTATTCTAAGAAATGCAATCGCCGATGTAAAAGACAAATATGATTTTATTATTATAGACTGTCCTCCGTCACTTAGCATGCTTACAGTTAATGCTATGACAACAGCTAACACGGTGCTTGTTCCAATACAGTGCGAGTATTATGCTCTTGAGGGACTTAGCCAGCTTGTTCATACAGTTAACCTTGTTAAGGAAAGACTCAATCCTGATCTTGAGATGGAAGGAATTGTATTTACTATGTTTGACTCGAGAACAAACCTTTCTCTTCAGGTAGTTGAGAACGTTAAAGAACACATTGAGGAACACGTTTATAAAACAATCATTCCAAGAAATATCAGACTTGCGGAAGCACCAAGCTATGGTATTCCAATAAATGAGTACGAACCAAAATCTGCAGGAGCAGAAGCATACAGATTATTGGCTAAAGAAATAATTAAAAGAAAGTTTGCTTAACTAAGGTTAAGCCGGAGGAACAAAATGGCACCAAAGAATGCGAAGAGAGGACTTGGCAAGGGACTTGATGCAATGATCCCTGCTAAAGTGACTTCCAAAAAAGCGGAAAAAGAGACTAATGTAACAGTTCCTGAGGGAGCTGTAGTTACACTTAAAACAACAGAGCTGGTAAATAATAAGAATCAGCCAAGAAAAACTTTTGATGAAGATAAAATATTAGAGCTAGCAGATTCAGTTAAGCAGCACGGAGTTATCACACCACTTCTTGTTACAAAAAGAGGTGACAACTATATGATAGTTGCCGGAGAGAGAAGATGGAGAGCTGCTAAGAAGGCAGGACTTAAGGAAGTACCCGTTGTAATCAAAGATCTGACTGACGAAGAAATTGCTGAGCTTGCTATCATCGAGAATCTGCAGCGCGAAGATATCAATTCTATTGAAGAGGCATTTGCTTTTAAGCAGCTCATTGACCAGTATTCATATACCCAGGATCAGGTTGCTGAAAAGATATCTAAGAGTAGGGTATATGTAACAAATTCTCTTAGACTTTTGAAACTATGTGACAAGGTTCAGGAGATGGTGATCCAGGAGCTGTTAACTGCAGGTCATGCAAGAGCTCTTTTGGCAATAACAGATCCTGCTGAACAGGCTGAGATAGCTCAGCAGGTTTTCGACAGCAATTTAAGTGTTCGCGAAACTGAGAAGCTTGTTAAGAATCTTGGAAAGGCACCAAAGAAGAAAGCACCGAAAACTAATCCAAGTATTGATGCTGTTTACGCTGAGGTTTCAGAAAAATGCAAGCAGGCTCTTGGAACAAAGGTTGAAGTTACATCTAAGGGTGATGGTGTTGGACTTATCCAGATAGAATTCTACAACAACGACGATCTTGAGAAAATTATTGCAAGACTTTGCAGAGAATAAATGTTAACACTTCGGGGGAAAAATGAATAGTAATGTTTTTAGTGCCATAGGGCTTGGAAATCTAGATCCAGCAATTTTGTTTATATTAATGCTCATTTTTATTATTGTGTTATTTGTACTTGTGATACTTCAGAACAAAAAGCTAAGCAGACTTCAAAGAAAGTACAACAAGTTCATGAAAGGAAAAGAAGCCGATTCCCTTGAGGATGAGATTATAGGTCTTTTCCATGACAACAGGATGATAAGAAGTGAGAACGAAAAGAACCGCAAGGACATAATCGACATCAATAGAAGAATGATGAACACCTTCCAGAAGGTTGGGCTTCATAAATACGATGCCTTCAATCAAAGTGGAGGAAAGCTTAGCTTTTCAATGTGTTTCCTTGATGAGAACGACAACGGTGTTCTTATCAATTCAGTCCACGGTACAGATGGAATCAATTACTCATATGCAAAAGATATAAAAGCCGGAGTGGCAGATGTTGAGCTTAGTGGAGAAGAAAAGAAAGCACTTGATATGGCACTTGAAAGTGTCAATAGAAGATAAATTTGTTTAAAATATAATTGTATAAAATATATTATCATAGCGGAGGAGATCACAATGATCGACATTAAGTTTTTAAGAGAGAACCCAGATGTTGTTAGGGAGAATATCAAAAAGAAGTTTCAAGATGAGAAGCTTCCTCTTGTAGACGAAGTTATCAAGCTTGACGAGGAGAGAAGAACAAATCAGCAGGAAGCAGATGAGCTAAGAGCTCACAGAAATAAGATTTCAAAAGAGATCGGTGGTCTTATGGCTCAGGGCAAGAAGGAAGAAGCTATGGCTCTTAAGGATGAAGTTGCTAAAGAGGCTAAGCGTCTTGAAGAACTTGAGGCAAAGCAGAGTGAGCTTGATGAGCAGGTTACAAACAAGATGATGATCATCCCTCAGATTATTGATGAGTCAGTACCTATCGGTAAGGATGATTCAGAGAATGTAGAGATTCAGAAGTACGGCGATCCAGTTGTTCCTGATTTCGAGATTCCATATCACACAGATATTATGGAGAGCTTTAGCGGTATCGATCTTGACGCTGCAAGAAGAGTTGCAGGTAATGGTTTCTATTATCTCATGGGTGATATCGCAAGACTTCACTCAGCTGTAATCAGCTATGCAAGAGATTTCATGATCGACAGAGGATTTACTTACTGCGTTCCTCCTTTCATGATCCACGGAAATGTTGTAGCAGGTGTTATGAGTTTCCCAGAAATGGAAGCTATGATGTACAAGATTGAGGGTGAGGATCTTTACCTTATCGGAACAAGTGAGCACTCCATGATTGGAAAGTTTATTGATCAGATCATTCCAGAGGAGCAGATGCCACTTTCACTTACCAGCTATTCTCCATGCTTTAGAAAAGAGAAGGGTGCGCACGGTATCGAGGAGAGAGGTGTTTACAGAATCCATCAGTTTGAGAAGCAGGAGATGGTAGTAATCTGTAAGCCTGAGGATTCAAAGACCTGGTATGACAAGCTGTGGCAGAATACAGTAGATCTTTTCAGATCACTTGATATTCCTGTTAGAACTTTGGAGTGCTGCTCAGGAGATCTTGCAGATCTTAAGTGCAAGAGCTGCGACGTTGAAGCATGGTCACCAAGACAGAAGAAGTACTTTGAGGTAGGAAGCTGCTCTAACCTTGGAGATGCACAGGCAAGAAGACTTCGTATCAGAATAAAAGGCAAGGATGGCAACTATCTTGCACATACACTTAACAATACAGTAGTAGCACCACCAAGAATGCTCATCGCATTTTTAGAGAACAACCTTCAGGCTGACGGATCAGTTAAGATCCCTGAAGTTCTTCGTCCATACATGGGTGGCAAGGAAGTTCTTGTTCCCAACAAGTAATTTTGACCAGGAAAAGGAGTAGTCTCGTTGCACAAGTTTTTAAGGGCAGTTGGCTTTTCACAAATTAAAGACAGAAAAGAGCTGACGAATCTTATCACAAGTTCAATACAGAATGCTCAGAAGAGATTATATGTGACCAACAATGAGAACGTGATCCTTTCTGAGTTCGCAAGGGACTATGCGGATGGGATTGGTATAGCAGTAGTAGGTGAATTTGATGATGAAGACAAATTCATCTACGAGTACTACTATCCATATCTTGTTCCATCCTGTATCAGCACAGAAGAGGACCTTAATGTAGAAAGGCACGCTGCCACATATTCTTATGCAGGTGTGTGCAACGAACCAAGGCTTGGTGTAACACTCATATTCTATTTACAGAATATGATTCCCTATATCAAGTATGAGAATGAGGATAAGTTCCCAATAAAAGGAACAACCTTAAGTCTTTCCGCTCTTTCCATCAAGGGTCAGATTCTTATGCCGATCGCCAAGACCGATGAAGAAAAAGAAGCTGCCAAAAAGAAGCTTAACTACAGAAACAAACTTATAAATAATGCAAGGCGCGGGGACGAAACAGCTATCGAGTCCCTTACTCTTGATGATATGGATCTTTATACTACCCTTTCCAAAAAGATCAGAAAGCAGGATATCTACTCGCTTGTTGACACTTACTTTATGCCTTATGGAGTTGAGTGCGATCAGTACTCAGTTCTCGGAGAAGTGGTGGAATCCAAAAAGGTGATCAACCACTTCACTGATGAGACAGTTTATATCATGAAGATAAGCTGCAATGAGCTCGAGTTTGATGTATGTATCAATGCAGTTGATCTTTTGGGAGAGCCGGCAGTAGGAAGAAGATTCAAAGGAAATATCTGGATGCAGGGCGTGATCAACTATCCAGAATAAAATAAAAAAGGAGGCAGGATATGGCTACACCACACAACAGCGCGGAAAAAGGAGATTTTGCCAAGACCGTCTTAATGCCGGGTGATCCATTAAGAGCTAAGTTCATTGCTGAAACCTTTATGACAGATGTTAAATGTGTCAATGAGGTCAGAGGAATGCTTGGATTTACCGGTAAGTATGAAGGAAAAGATGTTTCAGTAATGGGACATGGAATGGGAATTCCTTCAATCGGTATCTACACCTATGAGCTCTTCAACTTCTATGATGTTGAGAATATCATCAGAGTTGGAAGTGCAGGCGGACTTCAGGACGATGTTAATGTAATGGATATCATTTTTGCCCAGGGTGCTCACACTGATTCCAATTATGGATTCCAGTATGGACTTCCGGGAACATTTGCTCCAACAGCAAGCTATAAGATCCTTGAGAAGGCAGTTTCAATTGCCAAGGAAAAAGGAGTTAAATATCATGTAGGAGATGTTCTTTCATCAGATGCCTTCTACAAGAAATGCAATGAAAGTGAGCTTTACAGAAACTTCGGCGCTCTTGCAGTAGAAATGGAGACACCTGCTCTTTATATGAACGCAGCTGAAGCTAAAAAGAACGCTCTCACAATCCTGACATGCTCAGATCACCTCTTCAAGGCTCAGGAGCTTTCAGCACAGGAGAGACAGACAAGCTTCACTGACATGATGGAGATTGCACTTAAGACAGCAATTGCACTTTGATTTAGATTTAATGGCCGCTTGCCCATTAGGGTAAGCGGCTTTTATAATAATTAGTAAAAGGATTAAGGTAATAAGAACGATGAACAGAGAAGATGCGCTTAAATACGGACTTTCATTTCCAGACACTTATCAGGAATCGCCATTTCATGATACGAACTGGCAGTTGGTCCGATATAAATTTAATAAAAAGGCTTTTCTTTGGACTTATGAAAAAGATGGGTTTATAAACCTGAATGTCAAAGTTGATCCTGAGAAGGCTTACTTTTGGAGAAGGGCGTATAGTTCAGTAATTCCTGGATACCATCAGAATAAGATGCATTGGAATACGATTATCCTTGATGGAAGTATTCCGGATAAAGATGTAAAACTCATGATTGCTGAAAGCTTCGATCTTATAGCTGACAGCCCAACCAAAAGAATTTACGAAGCAGTAAAGAGAATTCCAAAGGGATGTGTAGCTACATATGCCCAGGTTGCAGAAGTTGCCGGCGATAAGAAAATGGCAAGAGCAGTAGGCAACGCCCTTCACAAAAATCCAGACCCAATCACTATTCCTTGTCACCGAGTTGTCAACTCAAAAGGACAACTTGCAGGTAACTATGCATTTGGCGGAGAATGGAAACAGGCAGAAATACTAAAATCTGAAGGAGTTGAGGTAATAGACGGAGCTGTTGATCTTTTGAAGTACCAATGGAAAAGGTAATAATACGATAATTTATTAGGTTGTAAATGAGATCATTGAGAATTGTTAAAAGAATATGATAAAAATCGTGAATAAAAAAGAGGTTACTTCCCTAAGGAAATAACCTCTTTTTAGCCCTTTTACAGGCTTATCAGATGTTCCCGACGGGATTCGAACCCACGACCTTCCGCTTAGGAGGCGGACGCTCTATCCTGCTGAGCTACGGAAACACGCACTTAGTATACTATCATAAGAGAAGGTATTTTTCAAGGGAAAGGCAAGTGCAATAAAAACGGATTGTGTAGTAAAATAGGGATATATGAAGAGCAAAAAGGGAAAAAGACTTATTAAAATAGGGATGATGATTATTGCAGAAGCAGCGATGCTTCTGCTTTCGTCATGTGGAAATTCTCCAAGGCAGGAAGAGGTAAAAGAGATCTCATCAAGATACAGCGTGCCGGAGGAGAAACGTCTTATTGTTTACACCTCCCATAAAGAAGAAGTGTATCTTCCAATTATCCGCGAATTTGAAAACAGAACAGGAATATGGGTTGACCTTCATGCAGGTGGAACTGCGGAGATGATAGCACAGGTAAAAGAGGCTTCTGAAAATGGTGCCTGTGACATTATGTTTGGAGGTGGTATTGAGAGTTACGAGGCTTCCAAGGATCTTTTCATGCCTTATGAAACCGAGGATAAAGAAATACTTGATGACAGCTACGTGGATCCGGATAATTACTGGACGCCTTTTACTGAGCTTCCGATAGTATTTATTTATAACAAGAAACTTGTCTCCATGTCTGAAGCGCCTGACAGCTGGGAAGAGATTTTTGATGAGAAGTGGAAGGGCCAGATTGCATTTGCCGATCTTGGAAAGTCAGGTACCAGCTATACCATTATCTCAACAATGCAGCAGCTGTTTAATGAGGATGCTAAAAGTCTTGTTCCAAGATTTTATGATCAGCTTGACGGTAAGGTACTAAGTTCTTCGGGAGATATTATACCTCAGGTTTCTGATGGAAAATTTCTTATGGGTATTACACTGGAGGAGACTGCAAAAAAAGCCATTAACCAGGGATACGATATATCCATGACTTATCCGGGCGAAGGGACAAGTGCCGTTCCGGATGGATGTGCCATTGTAAAGAATGCGCCACATAGCTATAACGCTGGAAAGTTCATAGACTTTGTTGTTTCATATGATACACAGAAATATGCAGCGGACAATTTCTATAGAAGGAGCATAAGAACAGATATCAACAAGTCGACAAAAGCTGACTCGGGGCTTATCTCTTTTGACATAAAAAAATCTGCTAAAGAAGAGGCGGAAGTCTTCACTCTTTGGAATACCCTTACTGGGCAGGAGGGAGAGTGAGTATGAGTTTTGTGAGACAGTCCTTTAAAAGACAGATATTTGTGGCATTTCTGTCGGTTACACTTTTCCTTGTTATATTCGGAGGAATCCTTACGGTTCAGGGATTTCAGGCAAGAGTTAAGGCTGACTATGAAAAGAGGGATCAGGAGCAGGAGATACTTGTAACCGGAAGAATAAATGATCTTCTGCAAAAGTCTGAGGATACCCTTGATAATATTGCAAATAGTTCTATTCTTAAGAATGCCTTTCTAAAGGGGCGCAAGAATTCCCTTGAAATATATGCTTCATTGTACGATGAGACACAGAGTGTTCGCGACTTTGCGGTGGTGGATCTGTATATGGGAGGAATCTGCATGTACAGTACAAAGAGCGGATATAAGTCCAGTCCTCTTCCGGAGTATTACTCTGTTCTTTATGAGGCTGCAAACAGCGGTGGAAAAACAGTTTATGCGCTGGATCCCGGAAACGCGGCGGAGAGCGGAGCAGATCTACTTATCGCAAGGCAGATTGTAAATGGAAATACCAAAGGCTATGCTGTTATCAGAATAAAACAGGAAGATCTTAAGAGTCAGTTAAGCGGAGCCCTCAATGCCAAAGACGGCTTTATGCTCACAAACAGTTACCTAAGACCATTTTGCACAATGGGAACTGCCGTAAATGGCTATGTGCTGCAGACAATCCGCAACAACCTCTTTGAGGGCAAGCTCTATACGGAAGGGTTTGACAGCAATGTCTATATGAAGGAGCTGGGAGATAGCGGTCTTCTTAGCATATACATAACCCCGCCTGTGCTGGATGAATCAGCTGCAAGAGCCGGTTACCAGATCATAGTTATGCTTGCGATCATCAGTGTAATTGTTTGTCTGATCGTGGCAACCCAGATGAGTAATTATGTGGCTAAGCCCATAGGAACTCTTGCTGCAGGAATGCGAAGATTCAGAAAGGGTGATTTTGATACAAAGCTTGAGCTTGACAGAGAGGATGAGTTCGAACAGCTGGCCCTTGGCTTTAACAAGATGACCACTCAGTTAAAAGAGACAATGGAAGAGCGGGTCGAGGCTGAGAGAAAGGTCAACGAAACGAGAATTGAGATGATGCAGGCTCAGCTCAATCCACACTTTTTGTATAATACGCTGGATACCATAAAGTGGGTGGCCAAGGCAAATCAGGTTCCGGAAGTTGCTACGATGTCTGCTTCCCTTGCAGGAATCCTTCGGACCAGTATATCTTCTGCTCAGTTTGTTCAGCTTTCACAGGAGATCAAGCTTATTGAGAATTACTGTGAGATCCAGAGAATAAGATTTGATGACAAGTTTGACATCACGATCGATATACCTGATGATGTGATGCAGGCCATAATCCCCAAACTCATTCTCCAGCCAATAGTTGAAAATGCCATTATCCACGGAATGGAAGATATGGACAATGGACATATTTATGTGGCAGCCATAAGACAAAAGGGTGAGGGAGAATCGCCGGACCTTTTAAAGATATCTGTTCAGGACAACGGAAAAGGTATAAGTGATGAGATGCTAAATGCCCTTAACAATGATGATCCGGAAACACTAAAGGGGCATCTTGGTCTTAACAACGTGAATACGATCATAAGACTCTATTACGGCAAGGAGTATGGAGTTATGGCGGTAAGACCATCCCAGGGAGGAACGGTTATGATTGTTACACTACCCTATTCGGAAAAAGAGCCTGTTGATAAGCAGGATAAAGACATAGAAAATTGAGGTTTCATATGATATCAGTTCTTGTAGTTGATGACGAAAAATATGTGAGAATGGGAATAAAGAGCGAGACTGACTGGGCACTAATTGGATGCGAGGTAGTAGGAGAGGCATCTAACGGCCAGGAAGGACTTGAAGCTGTAGAAAGACTTCGCCCTGATCTTGTGGTATCGGATATCCGTATGCCGAAAATGGATGGGATTGAAATGGCAGAAAAGATCCTTGAAAGATACCCTTCAACCAAAGTAATCTTCCTTACAGCCTATAATGAGTTTGAGTATGCAAGGCAGGCTATAAGGATAGGGGTGTCGGATTATCTTTTAAAGCCATTTCAGGATGGCGAACTGGAAGGATCAATACAAAGGCTTCTTCACCTGCATCCCAATGCGCCTGCATCAAACACTGAGCTTGAGGAGCAGCTTATTCCACTAAAGAAAAAAGAAGAAGTGGAAAACAGATATGTGCAGACTGCCATAACTTATATTGAGGAACACTTTTCAGACTTTGACTGCAGCATAGGCGGTCTTGCCCAGTCCATGGGAGTTAGCGAGGGACATATCAGCAGACTTTTCAAGGCGGAGACGGACCTTAGCATAAACAACTACCTGACCAAGTACAGGATAAAAAGAGCTATGGATTACCTTAAGGATGTTCAGGTGAAAGTGTATGAAGTAGCAGAAAGAGTGGGTTATCAGGATATTGCCTACTTCTCAAATACCTTTAAAAAGCTTGTTGGCAGGACTCCCTCAGACTATCAGACCAAGGGACTTGTTGACTAATTTGATTAGATTTTTTTTATAGAATGTTTATTTTTTACAAAATATATCAGAATTGTCATCTGCAAACAAAATAATAGAAAAATTACAATGTACTTACAAAGAAGCGAACAGCCCTGTAAGTACATTTTTTTGTGCCAAAGGGGAAACGTAAAAGGAGGAAAGAAAAGTGAAAAAGAAAGTTTTATCATCAGTCTTAGCTTTCACAATGGTAGTTTCATCACTGGTTGGATGCGGGAGCGCAGCAGAGACACCAGCAGCAACTACTACAGAAACTCAGCCAGCAGCAACAGATTCAGCTACACCTGCTGACAACACAACTGCAGATGCTGGCACGCAGGCACAGGCTCCTGCAACAGAGCTTACAGGAATTGATGCCATCATTGCTGAGGCAGAGGGAATGTCAATGGAAGAGCTTGCCAAGAAAGCTATTGAGGAGTCAAACGGCAAGACATTCTACGGCGTAGGTAACAGTAGCCGTGGTAAGTCAGCACTTCCTGTATTTATCGAGTATCTTCAGTCCATCGATCCTTCATACACAATGGAGTTCGAGTGGCAGCAGCCAAAGAACAACAAGATCTTTGAGCAGCTTACATCAGATTCACTTAAGAGCGAAGGCACATTTGCCATGACTCTTATCCAGGATGGTAACCAGATCCAGTC
>JAEEGL014711549.1_pt1 | contig 41604 bp, 18 predicted proteins | sample 9134231 | NCBI WGS metagenome assembly JAEEGL01 (sample SAMN16246548, study PRJNA631951) | gut metagenome | biome: gut microbiome; feature: rumen; material: fiber-attached | host: Bos | place: Iran: Karaj | collected 2018-10
CCGATAGCCATACCGCCGTCCCGCTGCCAGAGATCCACCACCGGAATACCGCCTCCGTAATCGGAGTTGTTCATGCCGAGGTAGTTGTCTTTCCGGAAGCCTTCCTGAACGGGCAGTACCCAGTCCATGCGTGCGCTCGTGCTGCTCGGCTGGAGCGACCAAACGACGGTGTCTTTCGGCTCCATCTCCGTGCGGCATAGTTCGTACGCCTTGACGGTAATCGGTTTGCCCTCGTTGACGAAGAGGGTCTCCACCACTTCCAGACCCTCTACACCTTGTACCGGCGTGATCGTCTGATGCTTCACCACGCGCAAACCGTTCTCGCTATAGGGGAACGACTGCATGTCGGCTTCGGCGCAGATGAGACGCTCAGTGTCCGGCTTCGGAGAGCAGGCATTCAGGCAAAAGACCGCTGCGCTCAAAGATATAAGATAAAAGACTTTCTTCATAGGATGGTGTGTTTATTTATATTCCGTGAGGATACGGGCGGCGTTGTCGTGATAGATCTTCTTCAGGACTTCGTCCGGGAGGTTGAATCCGGAGAGCGCCCAGTGGTAACCGAGCTCCGGGCAATAGAAATGCTCATCGTTGGTCTCCAGAACACGGAAAATCGTGCGATACATCTCAGGACTCATACCATTGTCGGTACCGAAGAGCACGCGGTCCTGATACTTAATAAGGAACTCACGCGTAGCGCGCGGCGTGTGCGCGGACTCGGCAACGCGCGCTGCGATATCTACATACATGTTCGGATATTTGTCCAGCAGCGCACCCAGACGCGGCCAGTCGTGACTCATATTCAGATAGTGGCAAGCGATGAAGATCGTGTTCGGGTTCTCGCGAACGGCGTTCTCAAAGGTCTGCACCAAAGCGTTGTAACCCAGGCAGTTGGTGGTATCCACATGCCATGTAACGGCATTAACCAGACCGTCGTTGGTCTCGTCCATCGGGAGGTACATCCAGTACGGCTCGGCGATATGGATACTGATCGGCATCTTGAGCTCCGCACATTTGGCGATAAGCGGTTGGATGCGCGGGTCATCGATATGAATACCTGTTCCGTCTCCGGGACGTGCATATGTGTCGCCTTCACCCTTGTCGCCTAACTCACCTACACCGATAGCTCCCATCTCATGATAGCGCGCCAGGGTCTCGCAGGCTTTTTGGATACCGGCTTCGCTCATATCCGAGTAATCGAAACAACACCAGAAGCGGAAATGCTCTTTGTGCGCCGAATAAGCCTCTACATATTCCTCGAAGGGACGTCCGATCCACGAGCAATGCATCACTGCGGTATTGAGGACACCCACTTCGTCCATGGTCTTGCACCACTGGGCGATCTCCTCTTCGGAGGAAGCGTAGTCATGGGCGTGCATATCGATGATGTAGAACTTAGCGCGCTGAACAGCCGTTACGGGGATGTTGTTGACCACCACCGGAGCAAAATCCTTGAGCAGAATCTTGTCAACAGGATTGGCAGAGGTTTCTTCCGCCGCTTTAGGTCCATTACATGCCGCCATAACGATTGCGGCCGAAACGATAACTAAGAAATACAATGACTTTTTCATATGGCATTTTTCAATTTTGCGGTGCAAAATTACTTTTTTTTCTTTAAAAATATATAATAATGCGATATGCTCTATAACATATTTTTCGAAACAATGCGTTCTGAGACGTTGAAATACAATGAGTTATAGCTTTAAAAATAATAAAAATAGTTATTTCGTAACGTTTCGAAAAGAGTAACGAAAGTATTTTGATTTGCATATGTCAGGAAAAAGTGTTAATTTTGCGCCACATTCGTCAGGAGACTTAACAATCTATACTACTATGAATACATCATCAGCTAAAGAGCGTAGAGCTTTGATCTTACGCATGTTGGAGCAACAGGAAGAGGTGTCTGTCGTAGCCCTGAGCCGCGAGACCGGTATATCGGAAGTAACGATACGAAAGGATCTTACGATTCTTCAGTCGCGTCACCTGCTATTGCGCACACGCGGCGGAGCGATGCGCAAGCCCGTAGAGAACCCGAATGAGGATACCGCTATCTCCAAGAAGCGGATGTTCAATTTCAAAGAGAAAGAGCGTATCGGTCTGGAGGCGGTGAAGATGATCAAGGAAGGCGACTATATCATGCTGGATTCGGGTACCACGACGTTGGAGATAGCGAAGCATCTGGATAAGTTTCAGCACTTGCGGATCCTAACCAACTCCATGAATATCGCTACCGAGCTCCTCAATTACAAGCGCTTTGACATCGTCCTGCTCGGAGGAAACGTACGCCTCAACAGCCATTCGATGGTAGGACCACTCGCGCTCTCCGTCCTCCGCAATTTCAGCCGCTACAAACTCTTCCTCGGTGTGGACTCTTTCTCCATCGAAAACGGAGTCTCTACACCGAACCTCGAGGAAGCGCTTCTCAACCAGATGATGATACAGCAGGCGGAGAAAGTGATTGCGGTCTTCGATTCATCCAAATTCAACAAACGGAGCTACGTACACATCGCTAATGCCAACGAACTCGATTGCATCATTACCGACCAGGCCATCCCGACGGGCATGATCTCCAAACTCAGAGCCTTTGGTATCGAAGTGAGAATCGTATAAACTCCATCGATGGAAAAAATAGGGTTAAAATCCTGATCGCACCATAAGATATCCATAGGATACCCATAAGATAAAAGAGCGAAATGTGCAATTTCGCTCTTTTACTATATAATACATAGTATTATATACATTTTGCCTTTGGAAGCGCTATTTTACAAGCGCTCCCTGGGCATTGTATTTCGTGCCGTTCTTGAGGATGATGAGTTGGCCGTTCTCGATGTATTTGACGGTCTTGGTCTGCATCTCGACATTCTCAATACCCTGGCGGACATTGATGTAGAAATAACCACCGAACGCCTCCCATTCGGGATTGCCGGCAGGGCGGAAATAGACAGTCACCCATCCGGCGTGCGCCGCATCCACGACATAGTTGTTGGCAAAGCCGGCAGGATAATAGTTCTCGTTTTCTCCAGAGATGCCCACCACTTTGAGCTGGTCTCCTTCTGTGAGTTTGGTATCAAGCATGTACTCTCCCGGCGCAGCGGTATTCTCCGCAAAGAGATAGTCTTCCGTAGCCGCCCATTCGTTGAAGGTACCGACGAGGTAGTATTTCTCCGGTTCGGGACACTCGGTCTCTTCGATGGTCACGCCGTAGATCTCGATGACATCGCCTGCGTGGGCAAAGCCGAAATCAATAACAAGAATACCGTTGCTTCCTTTTTCTCCCAGAATACCTTTGACCACTTCGTCATAGGCGAACTCTTCGTTTGCACCGAGGTTGATAGACTGGTTCTCATAGATGACATTCGGGGTGTTGTTGTCGTCCTGCCATTTGAGGGTTACACCGGAGATGTCATGGTTTGCTTTCATCTTCAGCGCGACATGGTAGCACTTGCCGTCTTCGGCAGCCGGTCCCTGGTATTTAATCTGGGCTCTCCATTGGCCTGAGCGATCGGAAGCGATATGTACGGTAGCTTTAGCGGCAGCCTCATCGTAGGTGAGGTAGGAGTCAAACTCTTCCTGCCCGCCGGCGTCTCCGAACCAAGCAGACCAAGGTCCGAGGTCCGCCGGAGCGGCATAGATAAAGCCGTAGTGCCAGTCGTCACCTCCCAGTCCGTCGGGACGGAAATAAACGGTGTATTCGCCGGAACGGGCGATGGCGTAGTTGTTATCCATACCGTCCGGATACCATGTCGCAATCTCCGCTCCATCAGACATAATGACCTTGAACTGGTCTCCGGCAAGGAACAGTTTGGAGATCAGGTACTCTCCTTCGTTCCCGGGGTTAGCCGCCAGTTTGTATGCAGGATCGACCGTCCAGTTGTTCATCGAACCGGCGAGGTAGTACTCCATCACAGGCACCCAGCGCGGGTCACCGAGATCCGAGCCATCGGTAGCTGCACCGAAGACAGGCGAACCAGCGTTAATACGTAGGTCGCCATTCGCACCATCGCGGAAGAGCGGATCCGCTACGATGCAAGCGGTCTGGGTAGGAGCAGAATTGAACGCTACATTGAAAGAAAGGCAGTTATTAATCGCTGCACCTGCGTAGAGCGTTGTAGCTGCATAGGTTGCACCTTCCGGAGCGGCGAAAACAGAGTTACTGATGATAACATCGGTCGATTTCTCCGAACGGAGTGTACCGCAGTTGTAGAACGTACAATGGTCTACACGCAACTTGGCGTCCGCCACCTCTGCACCGCTGTTCTTGAGGTCAATCGGTTTGTAATTCGGCGTACCGGAGAAAGTGGTGTTCGCAACAGTAAGAATGGCTAATGGAAGTGGTTCAGAAGCCGCAGGAGCTTTCTCGCTATAAATAGCGCCTTTTTGGTTGTCATGGAAATAACAGCCGTCGAGTGTCAAAGAATGCATACGACGATCCGGACGCTGCGGATAGAGGATGTAACTCTTCCAATTGCAGAACTCGCAATCGATGAGGGTCAGCGCTTTGTTATCTGTATCATCATACGGTCGGATACAATGGTCATTGGCACCTTGTCCATTATTGTAGAGACCGCCATCGAATTTAATGCCGATGAAAGTCACCTGTGCGGAGTTGAGGAGCTTCATGTAATATTGCTGCGCTACAATCGGATGCGCACCCGGAGCCGCCTTAATGGTGATATTCTTGTTCAATTCCACCACCTCCGACTCTACATATACACCATCATCAAGCACGAGTACATCACCCGCTGATGCGGCTGCTACTGCATTATAAAGAATTTTAGTTCCCGGGCTCAATTGTGTTTCCGCATTCACTGTCAGCGCCATCAGCACGGCTGCGAAGATTGCAAATATCTTTTTCATAATAATAGAATTTTAAGTGGTTATTTATTGTTCTACTTTCTGTCCGAGGACGTTGAATACCTGTCCGTTCTTGAGGATGAAGAGTTGTCCGTTGCGGATGAATTTCTCTCCCTCGCTCATCGGCGTATTCACATTCTCGATACCCTGGAAAGGTACGGTATGGGGTTTGGTACGGCGTACACGCATGGTGTTGAGCAGGTTCGCTGTTCCATCCTGGTTCGCGGTATAAGAGTTGAGCTCGATACAATCACTCTTGACGGTGAACTTGGTGAACGACGGCGCACCCGGTTGGCCGAACATACCGGTCATGAGGTCGAAATAGTTGGTCACTTTGTGTTTGTCGTAGTTTGCATCCATCTTCGCGCGGTCATACGGGTAGTAGCGCTTGCGTCCGCAGGTAGCTCCGATGAAATAGAGCGTACCGTCATCGGTGGTGAACGTACCGCCTTTCTTACCGGTCATATTGGTATTGGTGTTGATGTCCACCGTCTCAATATCGGTGATAGAGCCTTCCACAACGGTGCGGGTGTCCGGATTGACCGGACCGATGACTTCGTAGCAGTGGTCGTGTCCCTGGATAGCGAGGTCTATCTCACACTCCTTGAGGATCGGCAGCATGAGTTCGCGGAAGAGCGGCGTCTCGGAATCCACCGAGTGTCCCGAGCCGGAGAAGATATTCTTATGCGAGAGCGTGACACGGTATTTGGTGTTCGGGTGTTTCTCTATCTCCTGGCGGAACCAGCGGCGTACATCATTGGAGAGGTAGGTCGATTTCATGGATTCCTCTCCCGACGACGAACGCCACCAGTCCTGAAGCGAGTAAACGAGGAAGAGGACGTCGCCATAGACGAAGGAGTAGGTGATGCCATGGAACTGCGGGCGATAGGAAGCCGGCACGGACATTGCGAAATCAGTAGGCGTATTGAAATGGTAGTCATAGTTGAGCAGGGGGCTGTCATCGTGGTTACCATCGGTTGGCACGATCGGCATCTGCATGATCACCGGCTTGATTGATTCCTCGAACCAGCGCTCCCACTCCCACTCGGAGTTAGCGGCAGTACCGGTCTCCACGAAGTCACCTGGGAAGAGGCAGAAGCGCGCTTCGGGGACAGTGTTCGCCGCCGCGGTAGCACACCATTTGGCGTTCTCGACATACTCGGCATCCTGGATATGGCTGTCGGTCATATAGAGGAAGGAGTATTCGCCTTGCGCTGCGCTCTGGGTACGGAAATGTGCGATCGGGCTCCAGTGTCCTTCGTATCCGACACGCCAAGAGTAGGCAGTACCCGGCGTGAGGTTGGTAGCAATCGCCTTATGGCTCACGTATTTGAAAGCGGTTTTGTTGGACATCTTGGTAGCTTTGAGCAGTCCCGAAGTAGAAACGGCGTAACGGAGATCCTGGGTGATGGTAGGGGTAGCCTCAATGGTCAGCACTCCGTCACCCTCGAAATCAGCCGCCACGGCATGGGCTTTCGCTACAATCTGCACTTTGCCGTCCATGATACCTTCGTTGGTGAACCATGCAAACGCCATGTTCGTGCGCGGGTTGCCGTTTATATTGGCTACCATGCAATAGGGCTCCTCTTTCGGGACGAGTTTGGTAGCTGCTTCGTTCATCGCTGCAATCTTGTCTGCGATAGCGGCAATCTCTTCCTCTGTTGCCCAGAAGCTATCCACACGTGCGGTCTCTTTCGCCACCCAGAAGGGGATGAAGGACGGTATGGTGTAGTTCTCGATCGGATAGAGTTCGTCCGCCTCCAATACTTCGTGCGGATAGAGCACCGGCGGTTTGGGAGCGATAACAGCAATCACGAAATCGGTGAATCCGCCGTCCTCGCTGGTCGCACGGATAGCCGTTTTTCCTTCCGCTACACCTGTTACGACACCGCGGATGTCCACCGTAGCAACGGCAGGATTGTCGGAAGTCCAGGTCAGTTTCTTGTTGGTCGCTTTGCGCGGGGTGAAGATCACCGTAGCCGCAGCCGAACTCTCGGCATAGATGAAGAGCGAGTCCTGGAAGATGTCTATTCCCTGGAGCGGAACGACCGGCGCATTGGGGTCATACTCGTACGCCCCCACATCCACACCTTCGCCCAGCGGCCGAGCCACACCGGCGAGGTCATAGGCAGGCGCTTTCGCCGCCGTGCCTTTGTCGATTAGGAACGAGCCCGCTTCAATCGACCAGTCGGCAGACTGCATCTCGGCTATCTGTGCCGGTGTCTTAGGCAGACCAACGAATGAAGTGGGTGCCACGAAATGCGGACCGTCCGCTGCACTATTATCGGCATTGAGCGAGAGGCTGAGGAAAGGCGAGGAGTTGAATCCCTGGTCGGCTATATTATGGCTCGACGGGCTGCCGGCAATATAGTTCGCCGGATCGGCAAAACCGTCCTCCGATTTGTTGCCCCACATGACGGAGTTATAGACCTCGCTGTCGGAGTGAATACCGGCGTACTGGGCACCCCAGTTGTTGGCGAAGGTACAGTTGATGATCTTTCCGGCAGGGTTATAGACACCTCCGGAATTAGGCCAGCTTCCCTCCGCCGCAGCGTTGTTATAGAACACGCAGTTTTGGATGATACCCGATTTGTTGTAAATCGTGGCATAGACACCCTCGCATCCGCGGAAGATACAGTTCTCGATGAGCGCGCCTTTGTTGTAGATGGCTCCGCCACCGCCGTCCGCGAGACAGAGTTCAAACAGACAGTTGCTGATGACAGCCGGCCGCTCCGGGGAAATATCATCGACGTAGATAGCGCCGCCTGAGGACATCGAATGGCAATTACGGATGATACAGTTGTTGACCGTCATATTGCCGCGCACATAGAGCGCGCTGCCGGAGGAGCTATACTCTGCGTTCTGCAGGATCAAGCCCTCGAAGAGTACCGGAGCAGCCGGTTCGGACTCCGACTTGATCAGGATCTTTCCCAGCTCCGTACCGTCCATAATGGTCTCGAACAGCTCCGGGTCCCGCATGCCGGAAGCAGCATCATAGCCACCGAGCATGGAAACATACTTGCCCGCCGTAACCGTCACGCGCTCGTTGTACGTGCCCGCGGCGATAAACAAGGTGTCGCCGTTCCCGCAGGCATTAAAACCGGCGGTAATCGTTTGCATGGCTGTCGCCCACGACAGACCGTCATTGCTGTCACTTCCGGTCGTCCGGCTGACATAATGATTGGCTGCTGACGCGCACAGCACTGCTGTGCAGACCGTCAAAAGGAGTAGAAATCGCTTCATAAGCTATGATAATTTGAGGTTAGTATTGTATGGTTACTGCTTGTCCCAAAGCATTGAAGATGCGACCATTGCGAAGGATGAACAGTTGTCCGTCGCGGATGAATTTCTCTCCGTCCATCAGCGCTTTCGGAGTCTCTATCCCTTCTCTGATATCTGTCACTGTATGTTCCCTATTACGAACGATACGCATGGTGTTAATCAGCGTCACATTGCCCTCGTCATCGTCCGCCGTATAGGATTTGAACTCCAGGCAGTCGTCCTTCACCGTGATCTTGGTGAACGTCGGCGCATTCGGCTGCCCGAACATACCAGTAAAAAGGTCGAAGTAATTCGGCACATTATGATGCTTGCCGTCAAACAGAACAGCCAGGTCATCTGTGTATTCGCGCTCCATTCGTGCACGGTTATGCGGCGAATAGCGTTTATGTCCGCAGGTGGCGCCAATGAAATAGAAGGTGCCATCGTCTGTGCAATACGTACCATTCTTATAGCCCGTTACATTCTTGCTGTTGTCAATGGCGACCTGCTCCCGGTCACTGATAGCCTCCATAATAGGCGTCATGTTATCCGGATCCACCGGACCTATTACTTCATACGTGTGGTCGTGCCCCTGCAGAGCAACGTCGATCTCGCACTCTTTCATCGTAGGTAACATACATTTACGGAACAACGGGGGCTCCACATCCGTAGAGTGATCCGAACCGGAGAACAGATTGAAGTGCGCCAGCGAAACACGGTATTTGGTGTCAGGATTGTCATGACACTGCGTACGGAACCAATAACTAACATGATCCGTCAGATAAACCGACCATGATTTGTATTTCTCGTCATAGGACTCACGCCAGAAATCCTGCATCGAGAACACCAGGAACAACACATCTCCGTACACAAAACTATAGGTTATACCCTCAAACTGCGGTTTGTCAGTGACCGCCATATTGAAATAATTATCGGTATTGAAATGGTATGTATAGTTGATTAACGGACTATCGTCGTGGTTCCCGTCAGTCGGTACAATCGGCATCTTTTTGATCACCGGCTCCATTGCCTCTTCGAACCATCTCTCCCACTCCCACTCACTATTAGCCAGTGTGCCATCTTCTACAAAATCACCGGGGAAACAGCAGAAACGCGCTTCCGGCACAGTTTTCACAGCCGCCAGAGCACAACGGCGCGCCTCGTCCACATATTGTTTGTCCATGATATGGCTATCGCTCATCAGCAGGAAGGAGTACTCCCCCTGCTGCTCTTCTTCCGTACGGAACTGCGCTATATCGCTCCAATAACCGGCATGCCCTACACGCCAACTATATATAGTACCCGGCGTGAGGTTGGTCGCCAAAGCTTTATGGCTGACATAAAAGTATTTGGTACCGGCTTTCAGTTCTGCTTTTTTATAGATATACGAACACTGGCCAACATACCGCAATGCCTTCTTTGTCCGTTGCGCAGCAGCAGGAACCGTAATCACACCCTCCCCCTCGAAATCCGACGCTGTCGCATCCGCTTTGGCGATGATTTGCAACTCGCCATCAAAAATACTATCATTTGTGAACCATGCAAATCCCATTTGGGTATGCGGATCCCCATTGATGGTGGCCACCATGTTATATGGCATTTGCTTCGGTTGTAAGCCAGTTACTTTTTTTACCAAGTTCCGGAGATTCTCTTGTGTGGGAGTATTCCTTGCGGCAATTTTCGCAATGATAAATTCCGTGTACGAAGGCACTGTATAATCTGCTGCTTCATACATCGTGTCCGCCAGTACAACTGCCGGATCAAGATCCAGCGTGGAGGCATACATGCCCAACGACATGATAGTTGCCAATAATAAATAGTAGAATTTCTTCATATCAGTGTGTTATTTTAAGGGTGTTAAACAATTCTATTTTTCCATTCTCCTGCACTTTGAAGGATTCCAAGAGAAGGTGGTCTTTTTTAACCGTAACACGGGTATAAGAGGGTGCTCCGGGTTGGGTAAAAAGCCCCGTGAAGAGGTCGTAATAGTTCTCTACTTTATGAATATGTCGTGACGCCTCCATCTCCTCCCGTGTGAGCGGCGTATAGCGTTTGGCTCCGCATGTAGCCCCGATGAAATAGAGCGTTCCGTCCTTGACATTGTATGTGTCTCCGCTGATCGCCGACAGGATAGGTTTGCGCGTGTCGGGATCAACAGGCCCGATGACTTCGTAGGTGTGGTCATGTCCCTGCAGCACCAGATCCATACGGCATTCCTTCATCACGGGCAGCATGGTAGCGCGCATGAGCGGCGTCTCCTTGTCCCGCTGGTGGTCGGAGCCGGAGAAGAGGTTCTTATGTACCAGTCCCACACGCCATTCCGCCTCCGGGTGGGATTGCACCTGTTGCCTGAACCAACCACCCAGATCGCGGGTGAAATATTCGGACGTCAGATTCTCATAACTATATTCGCCCCGCCAGAAATCCTGCATCGAGAAGGCGATCAGCAACATATTGCCGTAAGTGAAACTATAGTTGATGCCGCTAAACTGCGGACGGATTTCCGTCACCTGGTTGAACAAAGTGTCGGTATTGAAATGGTATGAATAATTGAGCAGCGGGCTGTCGTCATGGTTTCCGTCCGTGGGGACAAGCGGCATCTGCATCAGGACAGGCTTCATCGCCTCCTCGAACCATCGCTCCCATTCCCATTCGCTGTTGTTCTCCGTTCCCGTGTCCACAAAATCTCCGGGGAAGACGCAGAAGCGCGCGTTCTTCTCATTCTTTGCCACCGCTTCGGCGCACAGCCGCGCTTCGTCGATATATTCCTGGTTTTGGATATGGCTGTCGGTCATATAGATGAAGGAGAACTCTCCTTCGTCCGTGTCCGCCGTACGGAAATGGCGGTACTCGCTCCAATGGTCTTCGTATCCCACACGATAGAGGTAGTCGGTGCCCGGTTGGAGGTCTGTAGCTATCGCTTTGTGAACCACATACCGGAAGGCTGTGTTCTTGTCCAGTCTGGCTTGGGTGAGGATGCCGGAAGTGGAGATGGCATAGTGTAGCGGAACGGTGGTAGTTGTGTGAGCGTTGTATGTACGTTGGGTGTGACTGTCGGTTGACCGTCGGTTGACCGTCGGGATTACCTCTACTTTTCCTTCATTCACTCCCTCGTTGGTGAACCAGCAGAATGCCATCCGTGTTTTTGGGTCTCCGTTGAGGGTAGCGACGATGCAGTATGGATCTTCTTTGGGGAGTAGCGGTGCGTTAGGATTGATGCGGTGGGCGATATAAGAAGGAATGGTATATTCGCAGGGGTAAGGAACGGGTTCTATCTGCGGTTCGTAGTTTCTGGGCGACGCCGGTTTCATCGAAGCAATCCGATGTGTGGGAGCGCCTGTCGTGTAGTCCGCCGCCTGCATGATTGCCTCTTCGGCTTCCGTTACAGGCACTCCTGCGAACGTAGCGGGATCGCGGAAATGGGGTCCGTCTTCCGCTTCGTTGTTTGGGTTCAACCAAGGCTGCTCGAAGAACCGGCTCTCGAATCCCTCGTCCGCACGGCTGAGCCCTGATTCGCTCTCATCCGAGACATAATTGGCGGGATCGACGAAGCCGTATTCGTTTTTGTTGCCCCACATCGTGCAGGCAAAGACGGAGCTCTCCGAATGAATGCCTCCGTAGCGGTCGCCGTAGTTATTGGCGATGGTGCAATGAGTGAGTGTGCCATCGAAATTAGCCACCCCGCCAGCGTCCGGCCATTCATGCCCCGTAGCGGAGCAGTTATGAATGAGACATTCCTCGAGTTGGGCACCCAGCGCTGACGCCTCCGGCAGGTTACCTTTGATCAGCACTCCTCCGCACTGTAGTCCGCTGCATCCGCGGATGACACAATAACGCATCAGCACTTTTCCCCGCAGCCACGCTCCTCCGCCGCGCTGGTCATGACGCGCGTTCTGGAGCACGAAGTTCTCAATATAGGTAGGTAATACACAATCAGAGTTACAGGAGACGAGGCGCGTGCCGAGGCCTGTTCCATCCAGAATGGTTTTGGCTTTATGGTCGCGATTCCGGCTCCACGATTCATAGGCGGTACAGCCTCCAAGTATTGTTACGCCGTCTTTCAGAATGATTCCTTCATGATAAACGCCTTCTTCCACAAACAAGGTGTCCCCCGGTTTGCAGTTGTCTATCCCCAGCCGGATCGTGCCCTGCGCGGTCTCCCACGTCTTGCCGTCGTCGCCGTCAAAGCCGTCCGTCCGCACATACCACGCAGCCGCTGACGCATTCAACGCCAGCGCTGCGAAAGATAATATGGCAAGATGTCTCAATGACACAATAAATGACCAAATGGTAAATGACTACATGGTAAATCCGAAGCGTTCGCGCCCGATGCGCTCCACGTCCTCGCGGCATGTGAACGCCGTCGTTCCTCCGGCTGCGGTAGTATTGACTGCGCCGGTCATGTTGCCGTACTCCTGGCATTTATCCAGCGTATCCCCGGCAGCCAGACGTGTGATGAATCCGCTGTTGAACGAGTCCCCGGCGCCGATACAGTCCACCACGTGCTCGTTGAGCAGAGCCGCCTGTTTGCGGTCCGGTTGGCCTTTGCGTATGAGTATAGAGCCTTTGCTACCGCATTTGATGACGGCAGCGTTGGTGTATGGACGTATCTTCTCAATCGCCTCTTCCAGCGACTCGCTGCGGGTAAGGAACTTCAACTCGGTCTCATTAGGCATGAATACCGTCAGGAGCGGCAGAACTTGTCTGTAATCCAGATCCCACTGCTCCATCGGATCCCACTGGCTGTCCAGCGAAACGGTGACGCCGTTCTCTTTGCATAGCTCCAGAATCTTCATTAGATCCCGTTTAACGCCGCTCTGCATGTAGATAGAGGAGATATGGATATGTTTGGTTTCTTTGAATATCTCCGGATTGATGTCCTCCAGTCCCATGTAGTCCATCGCTCCCTGGTATGTCAGGTTGGCGCGGTCTTCATCGTAACTCATGCATATCGTAGCGCCCGTAGCGTACTTGTCCTGACGGATCAGATAGCGCGTGTCCACGCCTTTCGCCCGCAAAGAACTCTCTACCAGGTCTCCGAAGCTATCGTTTCCGATCATGCCGCAGAATGCCACTCTGGCGCCAAGTGCCGCAGCGTTCGCAGCAAAAATAGCCGTCGAACTACCCAGCGTCAGCGTCATTTGTTTGGCGAATTTCTCTTTGCCCACTTCGGGAAAACCCTCTATGTTATTGAGGATTAGATCCACATTCAGTTCGCCCAAGGCGATAATATCAAATGTCTTCATAATTACATGTATTTTTTAAAGAACGCAACCGGACTCCATCCCTTCGGATAGTCGTGTCCCATCTCCGGACCGAAGATATATTCCTTCCGGTCCTCCGGTGTTTTCAGATTATTGAACGGCACTACGTTCGTCCTCGGAGGGCAGACTCCGTCCTGCAATCCGCTGCTTGCCATTACGGGGCAGGATATCTTTGTCGCCAGATTCTTTGTGTCGAAATAAGAGAGGAATGTCAGCACCTCTTCCTTGGTCCTCGATCCCTGGCACCGCTTGGCTGTCTCTATCGCCAGACCGCCTATGTCCCAGGCGTCCGCATAGTCTCCCATGAATGCCACATTGGCAGCGATAGCGGAGAAAGGATAGCCGCTCAAAGCCGCAGCGGCATAGGTCAGTGCACCTCCCTGGCTCGATCCTTCGGCATAGAGTTTCGTCATGTCGCTTGTCTCGCGGGTAGCCATAAACCGCACCGCCTGTACTGCATCCATAAAGGCGCCGCGGTAGTAATAACTATCCTTGTCGCCGAAATGATATGCGAACCAGTCGGAGTCGTAGATATTGATACAATCCTCCTCCACTCCCGGGTTTCCGGTAGAAGCGGGACGGTTGTTCAAGTATTGCCCGCGGTGCGAGAGATAGAACTCGGCATACTGGGACGATCCGCCGGACGGACATTCGCATTTAGCTTTGCTGCCTGCGGTATCATAGCCATAGAAATGCAGGATCACCGGATGTTTCTGACCGTCCTGCGGTTCGCAGTAATAGCCGCGTATCTTCACAGGCTCGCCACTCAACCCATCCGGAACGGAATAAAACTCCACGAGATACACCTTGCGTGTCGCGCTGCTCTTCGACTCAATCTCAATCAGTTTGGCACCCATCTCCACGCCCGCCAACTGGTCTTTCGCGGCTTGCCAGAACTGGTCAAAGTCCGGCTGCATATCCGGCTCCGAGACGATTTGGAAAGGATCGATACCGAAGATGAACGAGCGTGCGTTCTTGCCGTTCACGAAACATACGGCGCGATAGAACCCCGGCTCCAGATTCTCCGGCGTGGTCATGATATGATCCACTTTGCCTTTTCCGGCGATCTCCACGCTGTCCAGCAACTCTGTTACCGCCACTTTCTTATCCGTACTGATTTTGACCTTCACGCCCACTTTTACGGCAGCGGCATTCGGGTTCTCTATATGCACGGTGATCTGCGGCTTGCCGCTCCAGACCCAGTTGTCCGTCACGGGTACAGACTGGGTAATGAGGGACAGGTCCGCTTCCTCCACCGGAGTAGGCTCTGTCTGGCGGCTCGTATTTTCGCACCCGCACGCGCCCATTAATAAGGACGCGAGCGCGAGCGCGAAGATGTAGAATCTGGTTTTCATTTCAGGTAGTCATTGAGGTTGACAATATTGAATGCGTTGTAGTATTTGTCCATGTTATGCTCGATACGCATCAGTACCACCTCTTCGGCATGGATACCGAGCCGCTCCAGGTTGTCATACAGCGTCTGGCGTGCAACCAGCGCCTCCGGCTTCTGCCAGATGTAGCGGCAACCGGTCTTCACCAGCCATAACTGACGGTCAGGCGTACAGTCTTTGAGGTCTTTGCCCACTTCCTCACCGTGCAGCCATTTCTTCCAACGGTTCGACTCATAGACGCATTGCCACAGCACTTCGGTCATGTGGCTCAGCTGAGCAATCTTGCCTTCTGCGTACAGTTTCTTCTCCTCTTCTTCCAACTCCGCCAGCGCGTCGTATTCGTTCATCGTGAACTCCGGACCTACGTTAGCGGCACCCATGCCCGCCTTCGGATAGTCCTCGGGGTTATCCACGTCGTCGGAGTAGTGGCCTTTGATATAACTGCCGTACGGACGAACCTTAGCGGTCAGTTTGCGTGCTACCTCTGCGTCAAAGAACGTGGTGTGCAGGTCGGTGCCCACTTTGCCTACGATGAAGCAAGGCCAGATGTCGTCCAGACCTACCTCATGCAGACCGGCTTTCAGACCCTCAAGGAAGGTGTCAAACGTCTTCTCGTCTGCCAGACCGCCGTGAACCTCTTCCGTACCTACCTCGTAGGAGATAGGAGCGATATTATGCGCCTTGCGGAAGTCCTCGGCATGTTTGATCAGCTCTACCGTACGTTTCACCACCACATGGATGTCAATGATCTGACCTTTCGGCAGGAAGATATCTACGGTCGGATCCACGTGAATCAGGTCGTAACCGGCGAGGATTGCCGCCTCGTAACTCTTCTTCACGCCGTTCATGGCACGCTCGGTGTCCCAACGCTCGATTGACTGTTTGTCTTTGAGCCACGGACCGCCGTGGTCGATCGCTACTACATACGGACCGGTGTAATGAACAGCCGCTGCCTCACGGGCAAGGATTTTCGTGAACTCAGCCTGCGTCATGCCGGTATAACCACCGTCGCAGTCCACTTGGTTCAGCGTCGTGGCGAAATAGATAGGCGAGTTGTTACGTTTCGCTGCGCGGAACGATGCTTTGATGACTGCCAGCGAATTAGGGCACGCTGCAAATAACGTCATCGGTACTCCTGTTGCTTTTTTACGCTCCTCCATCACACGGAGGATATTTTCTGTCTTTGCCATAATATGTAATTTTGAATTTTAAATTTTGAATTTATTCGTATATAGTCACTCCTTCAACCACGCGGTGGATGTTTCCGCTAACTGAAGGAGCATCCGGATTCAGGCCGTGCGCTTTCGAAGCATAGAAGCCCAATAATTGTCCGACAAGGACGTACGGTATGATGCCGTAGAAATCCGTCTCCGCCTTGCAGTACGGCATTTTAACTACCAGGTCTGCATGCACTTCCTCCATCTCCGAATCCCGTCCGGAGATAACGATAACCTGCGCCACGGGTTTGTTGTTGCTGTCCACCTGGCGTACCAAGTCACGCTCATAGCGCATGATATTCTCTTCGTCCGTCATCAGGTACACCACGATAGACTTGTCGTTCACCACCGCTTTCGGACCGTGGCGGAACCCGAGGAAACTATCGAACTTGCACACCACGGCGCCGTCAGTCAGTTCCTGCAGCTTCAGATGACATTCTTCCGCAATACCTTTCAGCGCACCGGAACCAAGGAATACGCCGCGTTCAAAAGGACGTTCTCCGATGGCTTTCAGTTCGGGCTCGTATTGCTCGATTACCACCTCTGCATTTTTTACAGCCTTCTCGATCTTCTCCACGTCCTTCTCCAATGTATCTATGTGACCCAGCATCAGGCAGGTCAGCAACATAGTGGAGAAACTACTGGTCATAGCCAGGCTCTTGTCGTCCGTTTCTTCCGGCAGCAACAGCAGAAGGATGTTCTCTTTGTCTTGGGCTTGCAAAGCCAGTTTGCCGTTCTTGTTGCAAGTGATGTAGATATGCGCCACATTCTTGCACAGCCTGTTCGCAATGTTTACCGCCCCCACACTCTCGGGACTGTTACCGGACCGGGCAAAGCTGATCAGCAGTAACGGCCGCTCGGCATCCAGCAGATACTCCGCATGAGTGATCAGATCCGTAGTGGGAACTGCGCGCACATTACGCCACATCCCACGCATCACCGGCTCTATTGCGTCTCCGATGAAAGCCGATGTGCCGGCTCCTGTCAGCACGATATCCGTGTCGTGGGTTAAATACTTGTGCATGAACGCACTTACCTCATCCTTTACCGCCATCAACGCAGCCAACTCCTTGCGCCACATTTCCGGCTGTTGGTGAATCTCATTAAACGTGTAATTTGCCATATTGATGATATTTAAAATGTTATTTTCAGTCGTTTGCGGCGCAAAATTACAACATTTATTTTGAATAATCGCACATGCGTATTATGCTTTTTAGCATATTTTCGAAACATACAATCCATAATGTGTTGAAAAATAATATATTGCATATTTCGTTTTGGTCGTATTTTACATTTCAAAACATTTCGAAAACCATTCGATTCAATTTCGAAAAGAAAAAAAGAATGGCATTCGCGTGAATGCCATTCTTTAGGAAAAGTACGGGCCGATTATCCCACAGCAGCTCCCGGATGAGCCGGAGAGGAAGGGGTGACTACGATAAGACGTCCGTCTGCATCTACCGCCGAAAGAATCATTCCCTGGCTTTCTATACCCATCATTTTACGCGGAGGGAAATTAGCGATGAACAATACCTGTTTCCCTATCAGAACAGAAGGATCGGGATAGGATTGCGCAATACCGGAAAGGATAGTACGTCCTCCCATACCGTCATCGAGTTTGAACTGCAGCAAACGATCTGATTTTTTAACATTGGTACATTCAAGAACGGTAGCTACCCGGATGTCCATTTTGTCGAAGTCATCGATGGTTGTTGGTTCCTTGACCGGTTCCGGCCGCCAGTTTTTGAGCGCTTCCGCTTTGGCTGCCGCTTCGTTCTCTGTTTTGATCCGTTCGAGACGGTCCAGCTGGTGCTTGATAGCGGAGTCCTCGATCTTCTCAAACAGCAGCGATACTTCGCCTAACTGCTGTCCCTCCGGCAGAATATCCATACGTCCCAATTCGCTCCATCCGATAGTGGCATCAAGTTGCAGCATGTTCTTCAGTTTCTCGGACGAGAACGGCAGGAACGGTTCAAAAGCAATAGCTAGGTTTGCCGCAATCTGCAGAGCGATATGAAGGACCGTAGATGTGCGGTTCATATCGGTTTTAGCCAGTTTCCAAGGCTCGGTGTCTGCCAGATACTTGTTTCCGATCCGGGCAAGGTTCATTGCTTCCTTCTGCGCATCGCGGAACCGGAAGGCATCGAGCAAGCTCTCTATTTGTGATTTGTAACTGGTGATTTGTGCGATGACCTCTTTGTCATAATCGGTCATTTCCCCGCATGCGGGCACGCGTCCTTCGAAATATTTACCCGTGAGCACGAGCGCGCGATTGATGAAATTGCCGTATATAGCGACGAGTTCGTTGTTATTGCGCGCCTGGAAATCCGCCCAGGTGAAGTCATTATCCTTGGTCTCCGGTGCGTTGGCTGTCAGCACATAACGCAATACATCCTGTTTGCCTGGAAAATCATCCAGATATTCATTAAGCCATACCGCCCAGTTGCGAGATGTGGAAATCTTGTCTCCCTCCAGGTTGAGGAATTCATTGGACGGCACGTTGTCCGGGAGGTTGTACCCCTGCGCTTTCAGCATGGCAGGGAAGACGATACAATGGAAAACGATATTGTCTTTCCCGATGAAATGAATCATCCGTGTGTCCTTGTCTTTCCACCATTTCTGCCAGTCGCCGTATTTCTCGGGCTGTTGCCGGCATAATTCGATGGTGTTGGATATATAACCGATAGGCGCATCGAACCATACGTATAGCACTTTTCCCTCTGCTCCTTCCACGGGAACCGGTATACCCCAGTCGAGGTCGCGTGTCACGGCGCGTGGTTTGAGGCCTCCGTCCAGCCATGACTTGCATTGGCCGTAAACATTCGGACGCCATTCTTTATGGTTGTTGAGAATCCAATCTTCGAGCCATGCCTGATATTGATCGAGCGGCAAGTACCAGTGTTTGGTGGCTTTTTTTGCCAACGGGTTACCGGTCTCGGCGTTATAAGGGTTGATCAGTTCATCCGGAGAGAGCGTAGCACCGCATTTCTCACATTGGTCTCCGTACGCACCGAGCGAGTGGCACCGCGGACATTCACCCCGGATATTACGGTCCGTGAGGAAATGCCCTGTTTCCGGATCGTAAAACTGTTCCGAAGTCTCTTCTACAAACTGGCCATCCTCATACATCTTGCGGAAATAATCGGCGGCAAACTGATGATGAGTGGGGGAAGTAGTGCGCGAATAGATATCGAACGACACACCGAATTCAGCGAAGGAACGCTTGATCAGTTCGTGGTAGCGGTCAACGACCTGTTGGGTGGTGATGCCTTCTTTCCGTGCGCGGATGGTTACGGGCACACCATGTTCGTCACTGCCACAAACGAACATTACTTCTTTGCCCTTCAGACGTAGGTAGCGGGCATAAATATCCGCAGGAATATACACTCCGGCGAGGTGCCCGATATGCACTGGACCGTTCGCATACGGGAGTGCAGCAGTAATTAAAGTGCGATTAAATGCCATATTTTGTGTAAAATTTGTACTAAATGTAAAAAAAACGATAAAAATTTTGCGTATATCAAAAAAAAACTGTACTTTTGCAACCGCAAAAGATCGTAGGATATCTTTATACGATTCCAAAATCGGGTGCAAAGATACTACAAAAAAATGAAAAATACAAATAATTTGGTGAAAAAGTTAGTGAAAAAGCATCCATCATATTGGGTTTTACTATTCGCATTGGTGCTTTGCATTCCGGTGAGCGCGAAGGTAAACAACTATGTCGGCGCTTACGGGGAGTTGGGTGAATGGACGTTCCTGCCATCCGAAAGCATGTTCGGTCCCAGTTTCGGCGTAGCCGGCGGAGCGGGTTTCCTGTATGAGCTGCAGGCCGGTCCTACTTATGGCCAGACTCGCTTCCTGTTTGACGTGGGTGTCGGACTCCAGGGAGGAATGACGGCTTTCCTTCAGGGAAGCGATATGCTGGTGGAGTTGAAAGAACAGAAGGATCTGGACGAAGACAAATTCGATTATGTGTACGAAGTGCAGAACCGCCATGATACATATAATGATCTGGCGCTCCGCGTGCCTCTTATGATAGGTGTGCAGCATCGTAAATTCTACATGCTCGCCGGTGTCAAGATCGGGTATCATGCGCTGACAAAAGCCCATACAACAGCCACTGTCAATACTTTTGGTCGCTATATTAGTGCGGACGGTGTCCGGATTTTTGACGAATTCCGCAATATGCCGGATTACCAGTTCTTCTCTGATTATCCGTTAAAAGGAAGTGCGAATGCGAAACTCAAACTGGATTTGGATGTCAGTTTCGAAATCGGAGGCCGGCTCGGAGTGGTGAATGATGCAGTGGGATACGATGTCCCGAAGCGGAAGATCGAATACCGTATGGCGGCATTTGTGGATTATGGTGTGTTGGATATCCATACGTCGGGAACGAACGAAGGATTTACCTCTCCGGCAAGCTATAATGCCCACGAGGCTTACAACACACGGACCATGGTGGAAAATCTTCAGGTGAATGACATTATGTCCACCACGAATTTTGCCAGCAGGGTGAATGATCTTACGATAGGACTGAAATTTACGATATTATTCCAAATGCCGGAACCCGGCCAGTGTGTGATTTGCCGCGATGCGTATCGCAGCTCAGCTGTTCGACGTCATGGCCGATTGAAGTACGAGGAATAGTTCATCTTCTTTCACTTCCCGGATTTGTCCGTCTTGGGCTACAGAGATAAGGCCTGACTCTTCCGACACCACGATGCACGTGGCGTCGGATTTTTCTGCTAAACCCAGCGCTGCTCGATGGCGTAAACCATAGTGTTGCGGTATGGTCTGGTCTTTGCTGACCGGAAGGATACATGCGGCAGCGAGCATCTTGGCGTCGCGGATAACCAGAGCCCCGTCATGAAGCGGAGTGTTTTTGAAGAAGATATTCTCTATAAGCCGCGCGGATACCTGCGCATCCAGTCTCTCTCCCGTATCAACGATTTCTTTGAGGTTTCCCGCTCCTGCAAGTACGATGAGTGCGCCTGTTTTAGTTGATGCCATATGGCGGCATGCCTGTGTGATTTCCAAAATCTGTTGACGCGCTTTCGGGTCGTCAGTAGCAATCCGGGGACGAAAAATCTTCCATGAAGAAAAACGTGAGCCAACACGGTAGAAGAACATACGTAACTCCTCCTGGAAAATGACAATAAGCGCAATGGCTCCGACAGAGATAATACGATCGAAGAGTGCTCCGGTCAGATCCAGTTGGAAGACAAAACTGACAAGGAACCAAACGAGGATGAACGCCAGAATACCCCAGAACAGGTTGGAAGCACCGGTGCGGCGGAGAAGCCGGTAGGTGTAATATAAGATTCCTGCTACCAATAGGATGTCAATGAGATCTTTCCATCCAAAAGAAAAAGCTAAGAGTTGCATAGTTCGTATAATTTAATGGTTTGCGCGGTCTCGCGCACGTCATGCGTCCGGATAATCGTGGCACCGTGTCCGAGGGCGTACATCTGCAGTGCCTGCGTGGCGGAGAGACTTGTTTCCGGTTTTAGTCCGAGCGGACGCCAGACCATGGATTTGCGGCTTACGCCTACCAGTATCGGGAGGTTATAGGCTCGCAATTGGTCCATGTTACGCATACATTCATAATCGGCTTCGGTACTTCCTGTAAATCCGAATCCGGGGTCCAGTATCCACTGTATTGTATCCCGGGCATTGTCTAGGATATTCAGCTTGCTATAGTCTCCCCGGAAGGTAAAGACATACGGCACGTTATGAAGCCGGACCAGATCATACATGGTTTCGTTTCCTCCGGAGATGTCATTTATGATCATTGGTCCGAATGCCTCGAGTGCCCGACGGGCTATCTCCGGCCGAAAGGTATCAAGTGACAACTGCGCCTGCGGAACCGCCTCTCTCAATGCTTCGATTGCCGGCGCGACCCGTTTCCATTCCTCTTCTTCCGAAGCCGGTGTGCTTCCCGGTCTGGTGGAGCATCCTCCTATATCGAGAATGTCCGCACCGTCAGCCAGCGCGGCACGCGCCCATGCTACTATTTGGGGCGTGTCTCCCAACCGTGACGAAGCATAAAAACTGTCAGGCGTCACGTTGCCGATTGCCATAATTTGCACTTTCACGCTGCAAAATTAGTAAAAAAGTTGCAAATATGCAAAAAAAATAACCAAAAATTTGCGTATGTGCGAAAAAAGCAGTACATTTGCAGGCTGATTTATGTATGCGCGTACTGGATGCGTGCGTGTAGAAGTGCAAAGTTTAAAGAAAAACTAATATAAAAAGTATGAAAAAGTATCTTTTAATCGTCTTGGTGGCTATGGTTGCGGTAGCATGCAACCAGCGTGAGTTGAACACACGTATCAGTAACACCACCGGTTGGAATTATTTCGACGAGCGTACCACGAATTTTGAAGCCAACGAAGGTGTTGGTAATGTCAATCCGGTAGGTATGGTACCTATTCAGGGTGGTTCGTTCACGGTAGGAGAGAAGGATGAGTTCCTGACAGCTCCGCGTAACAACGAGACCCGTACGCTGACGGTTAGTTCGTTCTACATGGACAAGTACGAGGTGACGAACTTGAACTGGAACGAGTACCTGCATTGGTTGCAGTACGTATTCGGTGCGGTGGCTCCGGAATTGGTTGACCAGGCTCGTCCGGACCATAAGGTATGGCGCGAGGATCTGGCTTACAATGATCCTTATGAGAACAACTATTTCGAGCACCCGGCTTTCTCGTTCTATCCTATCGTAGGTGTGACATGGGAGCAGGCTATGGCTTATTGCCAATGGCGTACTGACCGTGTGAACGAGATGGCGTTGATCAATGCGGGCGCTATCGTTGTTCCTCCGTTTGCTGACCTCCAGCCTACAGACGATGAGGCTTATAAGGATGAGTGGGAGCAGGAGACGGGCTACGAGATGTACGCATACGAGGAGGTTAGTCCGGAGGATCCGGAGCAGACCGTAACCATGTATCGTCCGAGCTACGAGTGGATCCGCGATAAGTTTGTATTCAATACGGAGAAATACTTGATGGACGAGACTTATCTCCCGGATTACGGCCGCCGTCCGAAATATGACAGTTACGGCAATGAGCGCAAAGTGAATATTGCCGATGGTATTTTCGTGACGGGTTATCGTTTGCCGACGGAGGCGGAGTGGGAGTTTGCCGCTTACGCTCCTGTTGCAGGCGAAGACGGTTTGACTATCGAGGGTAAGGTTTATCCGTGGAGCGGTTATCACCCCCGTGATATGTCGAAGAAGAACCTTGGCCAGATGCAGGCTAACTTCGTTCGCGGCCGTGGCGATATGATGGGTGTCAGCGGTGCGTTGAATGACCGTCGTGTCATCACCAACCCGGTTGATGAATTTGCGCCGAACGATTTCGGTCTGTATAATATGGCCGGCAATGTGAACGAGTGGGTAATGGATGTCTATCGCGAGACAACCTATCAGGAGACCAGCGAGTATAACTCTTATCGTGGTAATATCTACAGCCATGCCGTGCTGGATGACAACGGTAAGTATGAGATTGATTCTGTCGGCTGCGTGAAGATCACCTGGGGTAAAGAGGATGATAAGCGCGACGTGCTGGATGGCGATTTCGCCAGCTTGTTTGAGACCGATTATCCTCTGGATACAGTGGGTGTTGCTAACCTTCAGGAGGTTAAAACCGACCCGACCGATATCCTGGCTCCGCGTATTACCAAGAAAAGCCGCGTTTACAAAGGTGGTTCGTGGGCAGATCGTATCTATTGGCTGAACCCGAGTACGCGTCGTTACCTTGACCAGGACAAGGCTTCGTCAAAAATCGGTTTCCGCTGCGCAATGAGTACGCTGGGTGACCAAATCCCCGGAGTACCGGTGAAATAAAGTGTAAAATTTAAAGTTTTTTAGATATGAATTTTCCTGAAAATATCAAGTATACAAGCGAGCATGAATGGATTCGCGTAGAGGGCGATGAGGCATATGTGGGGATTACCGACTATGCTCAGTCTGAATTAGGCGAGATCGTGTTTGTTGATGTTCCTACTATGGGCGAGACGGTTGGTCAAGGAGAGGTCTTCGGCTCTATTGAGGCTGTCAAGACCGTGAGTGACCTGAATATGCCTGTGACGGGTGAGGTGCTTGAGATTAATGAAGAGCTGGATGCGGCTCCGGAATTGGTCAACAACGATCCCTATGGTAAAGGCTGGATTATCAAAATCAGCGTCAAGGATGCATCGGAACTGAATAACCTGATGGACGCTGCGGCTTACAAAGCTTCTATCTAACGCGCACGCGTAATATATAAGGAGTAAATAAGAGGAGCGACCCGATATGGGCCGCTCCTCTTGTGTAAACTACATTTGGCAAAATGCGCGTTTTTTGAATTTTTATATATGAAATTGTTGCGAATATGAATTATTTTGTGTAATTTTGCGAACTATTTTGTATTTTTAGGAGCATTAGATCATTTTGAGTTTAATTATAAAGGATAAATGTTTATTATGAAGAAACATCTACTCAGTTTGTTCATTGCCTCTGTGGCAACAGTGATGACTCTCAATGCGCGTACCGTCCTTATCGACGAAGGCTTTGAGAACGGAATCCAGGAAAGTGTCTGGACGCAGGAGTATGTAGTAGGAGAGACTCCCTGGGCGGTAGAGAGTGTGGACGATGGCTTGCAATTCCCGTCTACTGTGTTCCAGGGCTCGCGTCGTGCTTATCTGCGTAATACTACTGGTGAAACCCAGGGTTTTGTAACTCGTTTGGTGAGCAAGGTGATGGATTTGAGTCCCCGTAAGGTTTATCAACCGGAGCTGACTTTCTGGTATGCGAATCCTCGTTGGACGTCGGACCGCGACACGCTTCGTGTGCTCTACCGAACGAGCCCGAATGCGCAATGGAAACGCTTGGCGGAATATAGTAACGGCGCAGCCATGTGGCAGAAAGTGAATATGGCTCTGCCGGAAGTGGGACCTACGTATCAGATTGCCTTTGAGGGAAAAGACAATTTGGGCCATGGCATAGTGCTTGATAGCGTGTTGTTGCGTTCGGCTCCGGAGTGTACGGTTCCTCACGATTTGTTTATCAGTAACAAGGGCGCTAACCGTGTGAATGTAGCATGGGCGGCAAGTTGGGATGCCAATCAATTTGAGATTGTAATCAGTCGTGATACGATTAATCCGGATTCGTTGGATGTTCTCTCGGAGGATGTGATTGTCTATCATACCTTTGTGGAAGGAATGCGGATGAATAGCGATTTCGTACTGGAAGCCGATATGTCTTATCTGGTCTATGTCCGTTCCATATGCGGCAGTGAGATCAGTGCGTGGAGCAGCCGTCCCGGTACGGGAGAACCATATGGTTTTACGGTCTATCCAACCGAGCAGGTCCCCTATTCCTGTAGTTTCACTATTCCGAAAGAGAAGAAAAACGACCAATGGATTGATACATGGCACTATGGTAACAATATGGGGACCCGTAACCCCTATATGAACTCCAAAGTAACTTCGTCAACCACATTGGGCTATTATTCGTATAATAAATCCACATCTCTGATTTTCTCAGGGGGAACAAATGCTTCTACACCGATAGCTGCAGGTAATTATGTCTTTGCCACTACTCCGGCTCTGGCGGATACCACGAATAATGATTTCCATCTCAATCAATGCCAGGTACATTTCTGGAGCACGGTGTATATTTATACAGGACGTCAGTATGGACGTAGTTTGATAGTGGGCGTGATGGACAATCCTGAGGATATCACTACGTTCAAACCGGTTGATACGGTTAGTGTATGGGGTAACAAGACGTTCCAGGAGAATATAGTCAGTCTGGCATCGTATCGCGGTACTGGCGCGTATGTGGCGTTTGTCAGCGATTTTGATCGCCCGAACCTCTTTTATATTGACGATGTGACAATTGAGTACAGGCCTCAAGTAAACAAGGTGACTACGATTACCGTTAACCCGCGTGATACCTATGCGGATATTAGTTGGGAGGGAAATGCTTCTTCCTACAATGTCTTGATTACTAATGACGAGGTGGATCCATCCAATCCGGCTCAGGATGCGATTGTGGATCAGGCCACAGTAACGACCAATAGTTATCGCTGCACAGAGTTGGAAGCGGACCATAGCTGGAATGCACCGTATTATGTATATGTACAGGCAGAGGGTACGGACTGGTCCTATCGCTATCCTTTTGTCACGATTGCATCGAAGAGGGAGATTCCTTATACGTTTGATTTTGAAAGTGCCTCCGGCCGCTATAAATTAGGCAGCACTTATTATATTAAATCTCTTGGTATTTTTGGTAACAACTCGGCTTATCCCTATCAGGCATCTGAGAACTACTATCTGGGAGCCAACTGTCTGTATCTGAATAAGACTGCAGGTACTGATTCGTGGGTGACTTTCCCGATGGTGGACGATATAGATAGTGTTCAGATCAAATTCTATCTGTCAGGACTCAATACGTTCAATCAAGCTCATGCACAAGTGGGTGTGATGACCAATCCGATGGATATAAATACCTTTGTGCCTGTTGCAGATTTTACGCTCAATACCTCGGGGTATTCGATGTGCTATGCGAATTTTGAGAACTATTCCGGTTCGAAAGACGGTGTCATCGCTATCTCATGGGGAGACGTGATGAATATGGGCATGAACACAATCAACTATATTGATAATGTGACGATAGAGAAACTCTCGGACTGCGTGCCTCCTACGAATATTCAGTTGAATCCGGAGGCCACCTCGGTGAATGTTACATGGGATGCTTCTAAGGCTGATACATGGGAGGTTATTATCACCAAGGCTGCACTCACCAGTCTTCAGAAAGAGCAGTCTTTTGCTCAGCTTGCAGCTCTCGGTACGGTTGCTTATGCCGATACGGTATATTGGAATGGCGCAAATAATCCGACCTTCAATTTCGACAACTTGAAATCCCAAATGCCGTATTATTTCTATGTTCGTACGCTTTGCGGCGGGGAGAGGGCTTGGTGGACGGAGATTCCGTTTGTGACGCCGTGTCCTAATTATGAATTCCCGTATAAAGAGACCTTTGAGAACTATATCTCCGGTTCTACTTCAATCGGTTGCTGGCAGACGAAGGATTACCTTGGCAACGGATATCCGATGATATATAGTACCAGCAGCGGTGCCAAGTCATTGGAACTCTATTCCACGGGTACTACTCATCGTTCGGTTGCGATTATGCCTACGATTGAAGGGGATCTCAGCGATATGATGTTGTGCTTTGAGACGCGTTCTTATAGTTCGTACAGCGCTTCTGTCCTGTATGTTGGTACGATGGGGGATATCAACGATCAGAACTCGTTTGTGCCTTTTGATACGATTCTTAATACGTCGAACGGCACGACTACTAAGGTGCGCCTCAAACTGGAGGATTACAATCTGGCATACGATAATATCGCTTTCTCTTCGGGTTTGGGAGTATTGAAGATGAGCAGTGACGTCCTGGTGGATAACATTGAACTCAAGGATCCCAACTGCATTGATCCGTATGATTTCGTTCAGACGCAGTCTCATGAGGATGCTTTTGAAATCACCTGGTCGGGTGAGTCCTATAATGACCGCTGGGAAGTAAAAGTGCTTACTATAGATGCCTCGCTCAACAATAACCGCATTGGTTCTTATTCCGCAACGGATGCTGTTTGGAACGACACGGTTATCATCGGCAAAACACTGCAGGTAACGAACCTTCAGCCATTGACTACCTATTATGTCTATGTCCGCGGGTTATGTGGAGACAGTATCTGGGCAAAGACTTCGGCGGAAACATCATGCCAGCGTCTGGACCCCTCCAGAGCTAACAAGGAGACCTTTGATAGATACCCGTCCGGTACGTATTATAACAGCCGCTACCAGGCGGATTGCTGGACTTCGGGAAACTTGTACCGGTATGCTGAATCATCTTATCTACCTTATATTTGCAATAACTCTACATATGCTTCGTCCGGCACAAATTCATACCGTTTGAATGCCGATTATGAGGAGGATTATTGGGGGTATTCTTCCGATATTCTGGAAGGACCTGCGTACCTCGTTACGCCGGAGATCAAGTGTGATTCATTGTCCGAGGTGGCAGTTACGTTCTCTTGTTCCGGCACGTACTCTTCTTCTGTGATTATAGGAGTTATGACCAACCCGAACGATTTCTCTACTTTCGTGGCTTTGGATTCGCTTCGTGCACCCTCTTCACCGACTACTATTACACTGGATCTGAGCGAATATGGCTATGCACCACTTATTCCGGCTTCGGCACGCTATATCGCGTGGCGTACTCCGTATGACAACTATGCCTATGTCTATATAGACGACGTCTCTATTACATCGCTTGCATGTCCGTTGACCAAGCCGGATGTATCGGATGTGACGTTTAATACGGCGCGTGTTAGCAGCGGCCTGCGCGTGACGGATGTCGAATGGGTGTTGCTCGTTACGTCCTCTTATGTCTCGGTGGATAATCTGTCGGATTCGAATTATGTCATTCCAGCGTCAAGTATTATTTACCTGGATACCCTAAGCACACGTACGCAGGTGATAGGCGGGCTGGAACCACAAACTACCTATTATGTGGCTACGGCGGCTATGTGCGATTCCGTCGTTTCGCTCTGGAATACGATGGCGTTCAGGACACCTTGTAGAGCACAGACTCCGGAGGAGATGGGGACTATCACATTCTCTTCTGCACAAGGATATTCTACCGGCACATCGGGATATATGCCTTGCTGGACTGTGGGAACCCGATCGGCTTCTGCCACCAGTCGGTATATTCCTTATATAAATAATAGTGTGCCGCATAATGGACATAACTACATCCAACTGGTGGACGACGTGACTTCGGACCACTCTTATGTGGGCGCATATGCGATTATGCCGGAGTTGGATGTTGATAATATCAGCCGCTACCAGGTTAGTTTCTGGGGAAGAGGAAGTAGCTCGACATATTATTCCTATAACAGCCAGGTTATCGTCGGTGTAATATCTGACCCGAGCGACCTCAGTACGTTTGTGGCGCTGGACACGGTCAATATGACGCAATCCGTATGGGAGCCCTTTGAGGTGGCTTTTGATGAGTATGACGGTGACTATCTGGGACGTATGGGACGGAGCATAATGTTCCTCTCGGATTTCGGTATCACCAACTACGCATACATCACCGATATTTCTATCGATACGATTCCGGCTTGCCGCGCGATCGCTACTTTCTCGGTGGATAGTGTAGGCGAGAATGCGGCTATCGTCAGCTGGAAGGGACATCAGAATTCCTATCGTCTTCTGGTAGCGGATCGCCAACTGACCGATGAACAGAAACCGGCATATCATTATCTCATAGACTCGGTGGTAAACCATTCGAACCGTGTGCTGATTGATAATCTCAAATCGGCTACCACTTATTATATATACGCGCAAGGTATCTGTGACGGTGAGGATAGAACGGATATTTCCTATCGCTATGCGTTTGTCCGGACTGAATGTCCGCAGACTGCTGGTGTATCCCTGCCTTTCTCGGATGATTTTGAATCATATGACTCAGGCGACAGAGCTCCCGGTTGTTGGATATTCACGAATGATAACAATTCGTCTTATCCTGTAGTACAGTCATTATCCAGCACTGGTACCAAGGCGGTGGAACTCTATAGCTATAATTCGAGCCTTGGTGGGAACCATTCTGTGATGGTAGTGCCCAAACTGGCGAACAATCTGATTGACCTGCAACTCTCGTTTGATGCGCGGGGGTATTCTTCCTATTATGCATCTACCCTCTATATCGGTACGATGTCAGATCCGGAAGACCCGACTACGTTTGATCTCATCCGTACAATCAATCTTCCGTCGGCTAGTTTCGCACACTATACGATGAACCTCGCGGACTATGATTTGATGCATGAGTATCTCGCGTTCACATCGGGCTTGGCGTCCATGAATCTCTCCTCGTCTGTGGATATCTATGTCGATAATGTTACGCTGGAGGTTCTCTCTACATGCCATCCGCCTAAGTTGACGGCTTCCAATATCTCGCATGACGGCTTCACGGTTAATATAGCACCGAATAATGCGGCTCATACGGCATGGGATCTGGTGATAGTTCCTGATTCGGTTTATACACGTTTCAGCGATTTCAACGTCTATCTGGATACTACCCGTAATATAGTTTCTGTTTCTGACTTGCAGGTGCCCTTCTCTTCTTTGTCGCCGGCTACAGGTTATTGCGTCTTTGCACGCACTCTCTGCGGAGGAGAAGAAGGTAATAGCACTTGGTCCAAGGAACCCCTTCGTGTCAATACGCGATTCTATTATAAAGATGAGTTCTTCTTTGGATTTGAGAAGTCGGAACTTTGGGAGCGCAGCATTAATTCATCCAGCAATAATTATTATATCCATCCGGCCTTGGAGACAGGGCGCGACACGCTTGCGGCGGCTACCGATAGCTACTCATATTATCCGTATAGTATCGCCAATAACTCCTATAGTCTCTTCTCGCATACCGGTACCGGAGCACTCAATATGTATGGCTCCAACTCCTATTACGGAGGATACGTGATCTTCCCGGCTGTCGAGACAACGGAGGATCGTTCGTTTGAGTTCAAGATACGACCGGGATATATCAGTGCTTCCACTTATCGCGCTTCGGCTACTTATGATGGTATCTTGGAGATCGGTCTTGTGGATAAGAACAGAGGTTTCGCTAACTACGAGAATCTGGCTACGGTTCGTCTGGATGCACTCGGACCGGACGATGTGGCTTTGGAGGAGAATGACTTCCTCTTCCGCTCGTTCTCGTTGGATCTGTCGGCAGAGACCTTGGCGGACAAGCAGGTAGTAATGCTTCTCCCGCAGCAACCGTCTACGACTGTTTCGCTCTATCTCGATAATGTGAAGATGGGAGAACCGAAGGGCTACTCGCTTGTCTCGATCAAGAAAATTGAGGCGGAGGGCGACCGTGCTACCATCGAATGGGATAATATCGGAGGACCGTGGAACTTGGTTGTTACTACCCTCGATCAGGAAGGAAACCCGCAGGTAGTGGCTTCCTATAACGAACTCACTGCTACATCGATTGTGGTAGAGAACCTTTTGCCGCGTACATCGTATATGGCTACGCTTTCTGCCGTACTGACGGATGGAAAGGGCTATGAACTTTCTACCCATCTGGCATTTGAGACATCGTGTCTGGCGAAGGAACCGGATGAAAATGGTGCCTTTGTATGGAATTTTGATAGCGACTGGGAGGCGAATGATATCCTCCAGGGAGCTGCTTCCGACACGGCATATCTCAAACCTGCATGCTTTACGGTTGGTATCAATTATGCCACGCCGAATAACGGCTCGCAATGGCTCGTGCAACGAAAGGGATTTGAGTATTACAACACGTTGGGCAATTATGACTCCAACCGCCATGTGGAGGTCGGACGAAACGACAGCCATGCGCTCCGTTCCTATTCCAACTCCAATACGAACATGTCATTCATCGTCCTGCCGGAACTCCATTGCGGCTATGATACGATGATGATTGAGTTCTACGGACGTTGTTTTGCCAACTATGACGACACGCATGCCAATGCGGCAAACAGGGGTATGATGGTAGGAGCCTCCTATCTCGGTGCGGCGTATAGTCATTCGATAGTGGTTGGTACGCTCGATAATCCGTATGACTTCTCGTCCCTCAAGGTTATTGATACCCTCACCTATCGTCAGACGAATCTTGGCGCTACAACCAAGGTGGCGAATGATCCGTCGGGACTCCGTTATTGGGAACTGATGCAACTGCCGCTGACGGAAGCGGAAGGTAAATATATTGTCCTCTTCCAACCGGGACAGGGACTCTTCTTTATCGATGATCTGGCGGTGAAACCGATTGGTAATACAATCTTTATGCCGGGATCGGCGCTTACTGCATCCGTGGATGGTACATCGGCAACGCTCTCGTGGAAACCGCGTCATCCGGACTTCGAATCGGTGGTTGTGCTCCTCAATGCGGAAGGTGTTGAGATTATGCGCGATACAGTGGTCGCTTCCACCCATGTGTTGACTGGACTTACACCGGCTACCAACTATAGCTGGTTCGTTTACCAGACCAATGAGGGCGTGAACTCGGTGGCTACGCCGGCAATCTCTTTCATCACAGAGTGTGCAGCGGTGGCTATTAACTATACCTCCGGATTCGAACTCAAGGATGGTTGGCAGATTGTGAAGGGACAGACTTTGGATGCCTATAAACAGACGCTTTGCTGGACATATGGCGATGCGCAGCGTGCTTCATGGACTGCTTCCAATGACCCCTATAACCAACCGAATACGGATTACTATCAATATAGCCGTACCGACTCATTCGCGCTCTTCATGAAAGCTTCGTACAGCACTTATGCAACGCCGTATCAGCCCTATGTGGCTATGCCTCAGATGGATATCAATGCATACGACACGCTCCAGGTTTCCTTCTGGATGCGGCCGGCATATATCCGGCGCGCTACCGGAAATGTGGCTGCGGCATACACCGGAGCTTCGTACTCCAAGTCTATTATTGTCGGTACGATGACTGACCCGGCGGATGCTTCTACGTTCGTGGCTATTGATACTGTCACGTACGATGGCACGCTCACGACATCCGATGTGGCTACCGAGGCGAACAATTATCTCTTCCAGAAGAAGAAAGTGGACCTCATCGGTGCTACTGGTCCGTATGTGGCATTCATGACGTCCTTCCATGAGAAAGGATCATCTGTCCTCAAAACGGGTGATAATATCTGGTTGGATGATGTGGAGATTATACGTGCCCAGGACTGCAAGGATCCGAAGGATCTGCGTCTGGAGGCTATCGCTTCTACGGCGGCTACGCTCTCTTGGGATGACCGGGGATTGGCGTCCGACTATCGTATCCAGGTTTCTACCGATCCGTATTTCGCCGACGATGACCTGATGGTCCTCGACAGAGAGATCCATTCGAATCCGTTCACGGTTACGGGACTGGAACCGATGACAACCTATGCTTGGCGTGTTCAATCGCTCTGCGGTAGCGACAAGGGAGAGAGTGAATTCTCTTCTATTGCCTCGTTCACTACGGGAAGAAGTCCGTTCTTCGTGGAGCACTTTGAAACCTCTTCGCTGGATAAGGACTGGTTGATTTCTACGAACAAGGCTGAACAAGTGTTGGATAGTGCCGTTGTGCTTGCCGCAGGTAATAACCCACGTGGATTCAGACGCCTCACCACTAGTTACGGTCTCAAGACGCCGCATTATGTGGCTCCGGGATATTCCGGTGACTATAACTGGGTAGTCACTCCGAGCTTCTATCTACCGCTGGAGGATAGTGTTCATCTCTCGTTGGATATAGCACTCACGGCGCTCAATACTGCCCGCTCGATCACCAATTTTGCAGTGAACGAAAATGACATGGCGGATGACTACTACTTCATGATCGTCGTCTCGGATGACGGCGGTGCTACCTGGAAGAGTGCTAATATCCTTGATAAATGGCAGAATACCAATCCGGAAGGAAAGCAGCTCCGCGACATACCTGCAGACGGTATGAGTCTGCGCTATAGTCTGGCGCAATATGCCGGAAAGAACGTACGGATTGGTTTCTATCGGGAAGCTGTCACTTCCGTTAATACCGGTATTGCGGTACATATGGATAATATACGTCTCGCTTATTACAACAAGACGGCGGAGCGTACATCGGCTTGCCAGTATGAAGATGTGCAGGTGGGAGATATCTATCTCTCCGGTGAAGATACGAAACCGGGTGTACACTCATACCCGACACCGGTATATGTTACCGACGAAGAGGCTATGGCGGGAACAAAGGATATGGTCTATGCGATAGAGATTGAAGTCCACCCGTCGCCCGAAACGGTTTTGGTGGAGACTGTCTGCGAAGGGGATACCTATTCCGGATATGATTTCCAACCGAAGGATAGAAGCGGTATCTATCGGCGCAAACTGACCTCTGCTCATAACTGCGACAGTATCGTTACACTTCATCTTACCGTCGTGCCCAAACTGTCCGGAGAGGTTACGGAGGCGCAGATTTGTCCGGGTGAACCATACTGGTGGCATGGACAGGAATATAATCGTGCCGGATTGTTCCGCGATACACTCATCTCTTCGTTGGGATGTGACAGTATTGAGTCGCTGGTTATCACGTATTCCAACTCGTCGGTGGATACTATTCGTGCTGCATCCACTATCAATGAGAGTGAACTGCCATTCTCGTATATCGATTTCGGCCATATGTACACCCCTGGACAGGCTCCGATTTATTACGCTATCGGAACGCCTCCGGGAGTATATGTGGACACGGTATCTGTCTACGGAGAGGCATGTAATACGGTATTGATACACACGCTCACTATCTTGAAGAGCGAAGGTATTGATCTCATCGGAGAACCTGATGCGCGCGGAGCACAGAAGATTATCTTCCGTGACAGGATGTATATCATCCTCAACGATGAGTGGTACAACGCCGCCGGACAGAAAGTGCCCGATCCGCGCAAATAGTCAAACACCATAGTAATTCTTGCAAAAGCGCTCCTCTTCGGGGGAGCGTTTTTGTTTTCTTCTTTAACTGGTGTTGCGTTAATCGTGTTGCATATGTCTATATCTTATTGATATATAGTTATTTATGAAGATATTTATATTTTTTCGATTTGATCAAACAATGTTTTTTATGTTTATGTCTTTGAGTGCTTTGTACTCGTAGAGTTGTACAAATTGGTAGTAAAAGCTGTCTGGAAACTTGCTTACAGGCAGATTTTAGTAGCATTTTGTGCAAGAAGCAAAGCTTTTAAAGCACTCAAAGGGTTTTGTTTGTTTTTTTTCTAATTTTATTGCAACAGTGATATTCTTCTTTCTCTCACCCTCCCGTTTCTCCTTTACACCTTTTTTCACTCTCAAAACTTATTCCATCTCTCGGCTTTTTCGCTTTTCTGCCTATTTGTAAACTAAAAATGACAAAAGATATGCAAAATGATATTTTTTCGGCAAAATACTTGCACATTTCAAAAACTTTTTGTAATTTTGCCGCCAAATTGTCGTTTTTGCATAGTAAAATACAACATTTGTTTGATTTATAGATAATTTTATTGTTTAACTTAAAAAGAAAAGCTTATGAGAACATTTACTCAAAAGTTGGCATTTCTGCTGGTGGCACTATTGTGCTGTGTAGGATTGCCTATGCAAGCTGATGACTTGACCGTAAATGATGGCACAATTACCAATGAATATGTGCCAATCTATGGGTATTATGGTGATACCAGCGGTAAATCACAGTTTGTTGTTCCCTCTGCGGACCTTAGCGCTATCGCCGGTGGTTCTATCTCGAGGCTCAGTTTCTATGCGAATGCTGATTTCACCTTCACCGGAACCTGGGAAATCCGACTGATGGAGACGACAGAGGCGAGCGTTTCGTCTGATTTCCTGGACGTAACGCAGGCAACACTCGTCTATTCCGGTCCGATTGAGATTGCGGGTGGCGTCGCCAGTGTGGAATTCGAGGATGCTTTCTCCTACAATGGAGAAAACTTGTTGGTCGAAGTGTACCTCGCTACTACCGGATCCTACAGCAGTTCCGGTCTGATCTTATGGTATGGTGTGAACACGGGTACCAGCCGAGGCGGATCGGGCTCTTCCCCTTATTCGAGGAGCTTCCTCCCGAAAGTGACCTTCGAGTACACGCTGGGAAGCGGTCCTCAATGTAAGAAACCGGGATCAATCGCGGCTTCGAACATTACGGCATCCTCTGCGGATCTCAACTGGGAGAACGGAGAGAACGGTAGTGGGGTCTTTACCGTCGAGTACAAAAAAGCTGCCGACACGGATTGGACCGTGCTTATCGAGAACACCAATGCACTTTCCGCTTCTTTGAGCAACCTCGTGTCAGGAACAAATTATCAGGCACGCGTAAAAGCGATTTGCGCTTCGGACAACCTGGAGAGCAACTATGTTTCGGTAGCCTTCAAAACGGCATTCGGCGTGCCTTTTGTTGAGAGCTTCGATGCTTCCACTATTCCCGGCGGATGGGCTAACTACACCGGGCTGTTAAGCAATGTACTTGCCGGAACGGCTACACTGAATTCCGGATCAGGTTGGAGTTTCGGAACCGGCAACAGTGTATTTGACAGCCATGCAAAGGCCAATATCTATGGAACTAATAGCCAAAAATGGCTTGTGACACCTGCTATTGAGATGACGTCGGGTGTCGAGTTGACGTTCAAACTGGCGTTGACGGCGTATAGCGGCGCCAGCCAGGCTGCAGCGGCTTCTGACGACCGATTTGTAGTACTGGCTTCCACCGATAATGGCGCTACTTGGACTATCCTGCGCGAGTGGAACAATACTGGAGCAGTGGATGTCTATGACAATATCGCTACTGCCGGAGAGGAAGTAACGATTGACCTGAGCGCTTATGCCAGCGGCTCGCTCATGATTGCGTTCTATGGCGAATCTACGGCAAGCAATGGAGACAATAACCTCCATATCGATGATGTTAAGATCGCTCTGCCTCCTGCTTGCTTCAAACCGACCGACCTGGCGGTAACGGACGGTACCTTGTCTGTGACCTCTGCAGAAATCGGTTGGATCGAGAATAACGGCAAAGAAGCATGGAAACTCCAATTCAAGAAATCCTCCGAAACCGAATGGACAGAGGTCGATGTGGCTTCTAATCCGTTCACGCTCTCCGGACTCATGGGTAATACTACGTATAACGTACGTATCGCTACCGTTTGCGACGAGGAAGGCACTCTCTCAGATTACTCTTCGGCAATATCTTTCACCACGTTGGTTGGTGTTCCTTTCTTGGAGGAGTTCAGTGCTGCTTCCAAACCCGCCGGATGGCAAGGATCGACTACAGCTATCGCTACGGCGCTCGCATCCGGCATGACGCCCAGCGGGTCCTCCTCTGCTTGGATTTTTGGTACAAACAACGGTGTATTTGACAGCCATGCAAGAGCCAATGTATATGGCAGTTATACGAAATGGCTGGTTACTCCGGCTATCATACTGGAGAATCCGGCGATGTTAAGCTTCGACTTGGCGTTGACGGCATATAGCGGTAACGGCGCTGCTGCAGCTGCTCCGGATGACCGCTTTGTGGTACTCATCTCGACAGACGGTGAGCATTGGACTATCCTCCGCGAGTGGAACAATACCGGTTCGGCCGATGTGTACGACGAGATTCCTACCGCGGGTGCTAATTACCAGATTGAGATCGGTGAAGAATATGCCGGCAATTCGATCATGATCGCTTTCTGCGGTGAATCAACCGTATCGAACGGAGATAACAATGTCCATATTGACAATGTCCTGGTTGACGCTATCCCGGATTGCCCGAAACCGTCCGGTTTCGCAGTAGCCGAGATTTCCAAGAACTCTGCACTCGTTTCCTGGAAGCGTCATGACTTTGACACCGGATGGAAACTCCAATACAAGCAATCGGCTGATAGTGTATGGAGCGCTGAGATCGTTCTTACGGATAATTCCTATAACTTATCCGGACTGAATGCTTATACCGCTTATGACGTGCGCGTTGCTGCTAACTGCGATGTGAATGGAGAAGCACAATCAACAGATTATAGTGCTGCCTTCTCTTTCAAAACAGCTGCGGCAGTACCTTTCCTTGAGACATTCAATGCATCCGGTATTCCTGCGGATTGGGCTCGCTTCAGCGGACTCTATAACGAAGAAGAAGGTGTAGAACTGATACCTGCTACCGGATGGACGGTTGGAGCCGGAAACGGCGTCTTTGCGGCTGCAGAAGGACACCTCAAACTCCAGATTGCCGGTGAAAATACACATAACTGGATCGTTTCACCGACTATAGAGATTGAGGAGAATGTACAGCTGACCTTCGATCTCGCGCTTACCAAAACTTCCGGCACACTCATACCGGTGGAGAGTGGAGTACAGAATGATGATAAGTTCATCGTATTCTATTCTACCGACAACGGTGAGACTTGGGAGATTCTCAAAGCTTGGGGAGAAGGTCTGGATGAGGACTTTGATGGTATATCTTCTTCCGCTAACGGACAGACTATTGCCCTCAGCCTCTCTGAACTTGCAGGTGAGAATGTGATCTTCGCTTTCTACGGAGAGTCCACTGAGACGAATGGGGATAATACAATCCATATCGCGAACGTAAGGGTGGATTTCATCCCGGATTGCTCTAACTCCGCCAGCTTGATAGTTAATAACCTCTCTGCTTTTAGCGGTACGTTCGTTTGGGACGAAGAGGCTGGCGCTCTCTGGGAGTTTGGAATTAAGGAGAATCCGGCTGCGGATTTCGTACCGGCTGACGATGATTTCAAAGGTTCTACCGGCGAGTATCTCGTTACTATTGATACACTCAAGGAGAATACGCCTTATGTATTCTTCCTGCGTCGTAATTGTAGCGGTGCGTTCAGCGAAGTGAAAACACTGAACTTTAGAACCATCCAAAATCCGGCAACACTGCCGTTCAATGATGATTTCGAGTCCGGCAACAACTGGGTATTCGTTAACGGAGAGATTGCTAATGCGTGGGTATATGGAACAGCGGCTAGCAACGGCGGTTCGCATGCACTCTATATCTCGAATGATAATGGTCTGAGCAATGCTTATACCAACAACGCTGCGGCAATGGTATATGCTACCAAGGTGATCGCTTTCGATGAAACGGCTATCTATCAGGTTAGCTACGACTGGATATGCAACGGCGAGAGTACATATGACTACCTGCGCGTAGCACTCGTTCCTCTGTCTGAGGAATTGGTAGCTTCCGCAAACCTCTTGACCGGATTAAGTGCTACTGCGCTGCCGGAGGGGTGGATCGCACTGGACGGCGGGTCAAAACTGAATGGAATGACGGCATGGCAGACTGCTTTACAGGAAGCACTGATTCCCGCGGGAACATACAAACTCGTTCTGGCTTGGCGTGATGATACCTCTACCGGAACGAATCCTCCCGCTGCTGTGGATAATTTCGCCATCAGTAAGATGGATTGTCCGGCTCCGAACAATCTCCTAGTCGTGGAGAACTCCGCCACAATTAATTCCGTTCAACTGGAATGGACCCCACGCGGTACTGAGAGTGCATGGATGATCCAGTATAAGAAATCGGCGGATGCCGAATGGACCACCTTGGCAGAACCGGCTACGGAATATCCGTTTACCCTGACAGGTCTCGAGGCTTCTTCTCAGTATGAAGTGCGCGTAGCAGCATGGTGTGATACCGAGAGCCCGGAAGGCATCAGCCTCTTCACCGCGCCGGTTTCCTTCTATACCGCATGTGATATTGTCGCTAACTTCCCGTATTCCGAGGACTTTAACGGCATCACTGGTTCGAGTTACGACCACGTATTACCGATTTGCTGGGACTATATCAATACCTGCACGGTTGAGGATTTTGAAATCTATCCGTCGGTATCTACTACCAACGCATTGTTCTTCGGGTCGAAATTTGAGGTAGAGGATTATTATGGCTATACTGAGCCTGCCGATCCACAAGACCAATACGCAATCCTGCCGCAGATGGACGATCTGAGCAACAAGCGTATCAAACTGGATGCAAGAGCATACTCCTCTTACTATGTCGCTACCTTTGAAATCGGTATAATGACGAATCCGGCAGACACATCCACGTTCGTCTCCCTCGGTTCGTTCACTCCGGCTTCTACCTCTTACCAGCAATTCAAACTGAACCTCGACTCCTATGAGGGCGAAGGGAAATATATTGCTATTAAGATGGCTGCGGCTACTTCCAGTGAAGACCACGCCGTTTATATTGACAATATCGTAGTGGAAGAGATTCCAGCATGTGCGGATATCGAATCGGTTATCACCGTCTCCGATATCACGGCTGCAAGTGCAACAGTTTCATGGACGGTAGAAGAGGGCGTATCCTATAAATACGCTTACGCATCGGCTCACGAAGCGGTACCGGCGGATGAAGCATTCATTTCGGCAGAGGGAGACACGGTTATACTCAGCGGGTTGGCTGAAAACGCCGACTATGTCTTCTATCTCCGTCGCGACTGCGGTTCCAGCCTCAGCTTGCCGCTCTCTGCTGCCTTCCGTACTACCCAGCTGCCGGTTAATGCTCCGTTCAGCGACGATATGGAGGACGGCAACAAGTGGCTGTTCGTTAACGGTACTTCTACCAACGCTTGGGCGTATGGCTCCGCTGCACACAACGGAGAAGGCTCGCACGCTGTCTATATCTCGAATAACGGCGGCGCAGCGAACGCTTACAACACAAGCGGCAGCACGATCGTATTTGCTACCCGTCTCTGCGATTTCGAAGCAGGCACTTATGCCTTCTCCTATGATTGGAAGGCAAACGGCGAGGACAAATACGACTTCCTGCGCGTAGCCCTCGTTCCGGCTTCTGAAACGCTCACTGCGGGTTCGACGCCTACTTCGTTCGCTGCTTCTACTCTTCCGGCTGGATGGATTGCACTCGATGGAGGAGCGCAACTCTATGGCGTTTCTGCATGGCAACACTTCGAATCGGCTGAGATAGAGATTCCGGCGGGTAGCTACAAGCTTGTATTGGCTTGGAAGAACGATAATAGCGGTGGTTCGCAGGAACCGGCGGCGTTCGATAATTTCAGCGTTCGCACTATCACCTGCTCCAAACCGACGAACCTGCAGGCTGCTAACCTTACGGCTACTTCCGCAGACATTACTTGGACTTCTGAAATAGAGAATATCCAGTTGGTATACAGCACGGAGGCTTCCTTCAACCCCGATGAGGCAGAGATCATCAATGTAACGGCTAATCCGTTCACGCTCAATACTCTGACCGAGCAAACGAACTACTACGTTTACGTACGTGCGATCTGCGGCGAAGGCGAGTACAGCGCTTGGAGCGCAAAACTGGCGTTCGCAACCAAGAGCAGTTGCGAGACTTCGACGAATCTCAATGCGAACGAGATCACGACTTCTTCCGCTGCTATCAGTTGGGAGAAATACGGAAATGAGTCGTTCAACCTCCGCTATAGCGAAGACGGCGAGAACTGGACGGTTGAGCCGGCAGTGGCTTGCCCGTACACCATTATCGGTCTGAATGCCAACACGGCATACAGCGTACAGGTTCAACCTGTCTGCGCAGAGGCGGATGTATGGTCGGCGGCTATGATATTCCGTACGGACTGCGAGAGCCTCGTCATAGACGAGAACGGATGGAACGAGAACTTCGATAGTATTACGCTGTCTTCGGCTTACGAACCGAGTGTACGTACAATGCCGTCATGCTGGGGTGCTATCAACACAAGTACCAGTAGCACCTATGGCGTTTATCCGACGGTTTACTATTACAGTTATACCAACTACGCAAGTTCGACTCCGAATAGTCTCCGGTTCCACTCTTATAGCAGCAGTGATCCGCAAGATCAATACGCTATCCTGCCGCAGATGGAGGATGTCAATACGCTGCGCATGAGCTTCAAGGCACGTGCATACAGCACTTCGTATGATGCTTCCTTCATCGTAGGTGTGATGAGCGATCCGGCAGACACCGCTACTTTCGTTCCGGTGGCTACCTTCAGTCCTGCTTCTACTTCCTATAGCGATTACCTCGTTGCATTCAATACCTATGCAGGCGAAGGCAAATATATCGCTATCAAGATGGAGAAGGCGAACTCTTCGACCTCC